>ERZ772921.123-NODE-123-length-47669-cov-20.324043_pt1 | contig 47669 bp, 48 predicted proteins | sample MGYA00512117_ERZ772921 | MGnify/ENA primary metagenome ERZ772921 (study PRJEB29015, sample SAMEA2737944) | human oral metagenome | biome: human oral; feature: human-associated habitat; material: dental | place: China | collected 2150 ...
AATCACTATTTAAATCTACATAATGAGACATATACTATTACCTCTCCATCTTCATTTATTTTATAAATTCTATAGAATATCGAATTTAATGATACGATTATACTAAATAAATCGATGTGTTAGCAATGATTTTTATCATGTATACAAAATTCTTTTATAACCAAAAAACCACAAGATTTTAATCTTGTGGTTTGTATGTAAACTCAATTTTTTATCTGACTCTACTATATCCGTTCATAAGCTCATAAACCGTATTTTGTATATTGTCTGACTCTGTTATTTCAGAAACGGCACAAATAAAATCGGGATGTGCTTGCCAAACGATATCAGCAGCCGTTAATTTAGTGGTTGTATATGCTTCCTTGCTAAGAATCTCGCCATTAAGCTCAACTACAAAGTGTTTACCAGAACATCCTAATTCATCAAGAACCAAATGAAGTTGCTTACCTACAACATGCTTTGGCTCTCCATTAACAATCAAATCCATAATGACCTCCCATATGAAAAAGCTTATAAAATATCAATATATTCTTCTTGTAAAGCTTTATTCATACTGCGTACAGCACAAAACTTGCCACACATCGAACAGGTTTCACTATGATCTTCCTCCGGTGCTCTACTTTCACGAATAGAATGAGCCCGTTCAGGATCAAGGGCACAAGCATATTGTGTCTCCCAATCGAGGACTTGACGTGCCTTAGCCATAGTGTCATCTATATCTCTTGCATTAGAAATACCACGAGCAATATCTGCAGCATGCGCCGCTATTTTAAAAGCCATAATTCCATCTTTTACATCATCTGCATTTGGTAAGGCTAAATGTTCCGCTGGTGTAACATAGCACAAGAATGACGCTCCATGCATACCCGCTACAGCCCCACCAATGGCAGCTGTAATATGGTCATAACCAGGAGCAATATCTGTTACGAGCGGTCCCAACACATAGAATGGTGCTCCATCACACAAGGACTCTTGTATTTCCATATTCATTTGTATTTGATGTAAAGGTACATGCCCAGGTCCTTCAATCATAGCTTGTACACCATATTGTTTCGCTCGTTTTGCCAATTCACCAAGCCTTACAAGCTCTTCAATTTGGCATACATCAGTTGCATCCGCCAAGCAACCTGGACGACAAGCATCACCTAAAGACAAAGTAACATCATATTCTTTGCAAATCTTTAAGATTTCATCAAAGTATTCATAGAATGGATTTTCATGGCCTGTCATGCTCATCCATGCAAATACCAAACTCCCTCCGCGGCTAACAATATTAAGCATCCGTTTATGATTCTTAATTTGATCTATTGTTTTCCTCGTAATACCACTGTGGATAGTAATAAAATCTACACCATCTTGAGCGTGTAATCGGATAGTGTCCAAGAAATCTTGAGCCGTTAATTCACCCAAATCTTTTTGATGATGAATGACACTATCATAGATAGGCACCGTACCAATCATTACTGGCGATGTCTCGATTAATTTACGTCTGAAAATACGAGTGTCACCATGAGTGGAAAGGTCCATAATCGACTCTGCTCCAAGTCGAATAGCTCGATCAACCTTTTCAATCTCACTATCATAATCAGTAACGTCTTTCGATGTACCTAAATTAACATTGACTTTTGTTCTTAAACGCTTACCAATCCCCTCAGGCGAAATGCTAGTATGCTGCTTGTTACAAGGGATAACAACCTTCCCTGATGCCACTAAGGAGCGTAACACCTCTTCATCCATACGTTCTTTTTCCGCGACTACTTTCATTTCTTTCGTAACTACGCCAGCCACAGCCGATTCCAATTGTGTCATAAACATTTTTACATCCTCCTATATAAAAGACATATATAGTTAGGTATGCAAAAACGGGTATCGAACAAAATGATCGATACCCGTATTAAGTATTAGCGTGCTTCCTACGCGGGCATAATCCCGATCAGGTATAAAGGTCAGGTGCTCGCAGCCCTTTCTCAGCCTATATAATAGGCTCCCTTGCATACTCACTATATAATTATGCTTTTAATATTACTACTTTATTCAGATTTGTCAAATGATTATTCTGACACTTATACGTTTATTGTTTATTTCTCAGCCTTATCTTGGTCTTTACTATCATCGGAATCTGCTTTTTCAGAGATTACAATATGCCCATCCTTAACATCTGCAAGCAAGTGTTTTACATCGATATTATCCAAGTAGAAATCTGTTACATTATCTCGGATTTCAGATTCCACAACACGGCGTAATGGACGAGCGCCCATAGTTTTGTCATACCCTTGTTCCATCAACAATTCTTTAGCTGCATCTGTTACATCAAGAGTGATGTCTTTTTTAGCTAAAGTTTTATTCACTTGATCAAGCATCAAATCTACAATTTTTTTCAAATCTTCTTTGCTCAATTGATTGAACTCGATAACTGCGTTGAAACGGTTCAAGAACTCTGGACGGAAGAATGGAGCGATGCGTTCCATTACATCTACTTTATTTTCATCATCATTGTCACTACCATAACCGAAACCTGCATTGGATGTAGCGATGATAACGGTATTTTTAAAGTTTACTGTGTTACCTTGACCATCTGTTAAGCGACCATCATCCAATACTTGAAGAAGTAATGTAATAACTTGAGGATCTGCTTTTTCGATTTCGTCGAATAATACGATGGAATAAGGATTACGACGTACGCGTTCAGTCAATGTGTTAGAGTTATCTTCGTAACCAACATAACCAGCTGTAGCACCAATTAATTTAGATACGGCTGTGCGATCACTGTATTCGGACATATCCAAACGAATGATTGCATCTTTATTACCGAACATATCTAGAGCTAATTGTTTAGCTAATTCTGTCTTACCAACACCTGTAGGACCTACGAATAAGAAGCTACCGATTGGACGGTTGCCTTCATCAAAGCCTGCGCGGTTACGACGAATTGCTTTAGATACAGCTTCTACGGCTTTATCTTGACCAATTACATGAGCTTCTAAACGAGATTTCATGTCTTTCAAGCGCTCGATATCGGATGCACCCATTTGAGATACAGGAATACCAGTCATTCTTTCAACGGCTTCTGCTACATCGTTTACTTGCGCTACCACCTTTTGATTTTCTGTATGGTTATCGAGCTCTGCTTGTAACTTTTGAATACGCATTTTTTCATTAATCGCAGATTCATAGTCTTCTTTTTGAGCATATTCCTCTTGTTTTGCTTTAGCATCAGCAATATCTGCTTCCAATGTTTTAATATCTGTTACAGGATGTTGAGATGCCAAATGAGCTGCTGTTACATCAATTAAATCAATAGCTTTATCTGGCAAGCTACGTTGTGGAATATACTGTACGGAATAATCTACAGCGGCTTTCAACACCGCATCTGGCAATTCAATGTTATGATGCGCTTCGTACAATGGACGAATGCCTTGTAAGATTTTGAAAGTATCTTCTGCAGATGGTGCATTGACCTTAACTTCATTGAAACGGCGAGCAAGAGCTGCGTTTTTCATGATTGTATTACGGTATTCATCTTGTGTTGTAGCACCGATAACTGTCATTTCACCACGGGACAAAGCAGGCTTCAAGATATCTGCCAAGCCTTTAGATCCTTGACCATCACCTGTGGACCCAGCGCCCAAAATTTGGTGAATTTCATCGAAGAACAAGATAATATTGCCTGCGGCTTTTACCTCTTTAATAAGGTTTTGAATGTTTTCTTCGAAGGAACCACGATATTGAGTACCAGCTTCCAATCCGGAAATATCGATGGAAATGATTTCTTTATTTTTAATAGCTGCTGGAACGTCACCATTTACAATAGCTTGTGCCAAACCTTCTACTACTGCAGTTTTACCAACACCAGCATCACCTACAAGTACAGGATTATTTTTAGTACGACGTGCTAAGATTTCTGCTGTTTCTTGGATTTCTTTATTTCGACCAATTACAGGATCAAGTTTACCATCACGAGCTTGTTGAGTTAAGTTTGTCCCCAAACGAGCAAGGATGCCATCTTGTTTTATTTTACCTTGTTGCGCAGCTTGAGCAGCTTGCATTTCCTCATTAGATGGTAATCGACCAGTTTGACGATAAAACGCAAATTCTTCTGGAGTTACTTCGCGACCATTAATCTTATAACTACGTCGTTCTGTGGAATACCCCCCCATATTACCCATCAATTGATTAAACAAATCATTCATGCTAGAAAATTCATTACCAAAGTTGTTAAAGTTGTTGTTCATATATTTTACCCCCTCATACATCATAGAGTTTAACTATTTGACTAATATTATTCTTACTGGGTTTATTTACCCTATGGCATTATAATAGCCCCTAAAAGTCAAAAAGTCAATATATCAAAAAGGAAATTTTTAATTATTCTTTGACTTTTTATTTTATTAATTCATTTTAATTAGTAAAACATAGATATATACTGAGTTTTTAAGTTTTTTTATTTCAAATTTTTAACTCATTTGTTTAGAATGCAAAAAAGACCATTCAATGAATGATCTTTTGAACACTATACTCTTTTTAAATAGACAAATCTCTTATTTTAGAGAATAACATTATGAAATTAACATTTTATAGATTTATTTTTTAATCTTTCTTTTTAGCCATAACAAAATTTATAAAAGCAGTCGAAATAACCAAGATATACTTGGCCTCTTCGAAGCCCACTTCTGTACCATTAACACTGCTATGTCTTATTCCCTTACCTTCACTAGCAAATCCATATAGTGCTGAGTATGCACTCTTCATTGCACCAGATATAATTTTTTCAGTCTCAAGTTGCTTCAACATTTTTCCTAGCGTAGCGCCAGCACCATTTATACCTGTCACAATTTGACCTAACGCCTCTAATGAACTCAAAGATTCTTTTATTGAGTTTTGATAGTCAGGATTATCTCTATCAGATAAAAATGCATTTGCCTTTAATATATGTTCCCTTACTGTATTATATGAATCAACAAGAGTATCATTTATTGATTCTACTTCAACTATATCACTTATTGGAGAGATTTTATTATCTATAAAACGATATCCCACAAATTCTCGTTCAAATAACCTATTAAACCGGCTAAAATAAGTATTATTTTGATACCCATACCTATATGTACTATCCAATTTTAGAGAATGAAAGAGCTCAATTGTAAATTCTAATAAATCAAACACCTTATTATATGTATCTAATCTAATAGATTTCTGAACCTCATTTAATACTGTAATTTCTTTCACCACTGACCACGTAGGTGAAGGTTGATTATATACACCTATTATAATCAACCGAAGGATATCCTTACGATTAATATCATTCAATGTACTACGCCACTTAACATCCTCATAAACTTCAGACCAAAGATTTAAAATACCAATACGTGTTCTATCTTCTAATTTTTGTAATTGTATCTCTTCTGATAACTTATCTATATTATTACGATCAGAAAATGAATTACGAATTGCTATTGGTAAAATATCTTTACCTCCCATAAACGCCTCCCCCATAAATGCTAACTATTATCATATTAGTAAATCATTAGAAAAAAGTAATACAAAACAATCTGCATATAGAATATAAGTAATATTTAAATTTTAATTATATTTATATACTAACATATACATATAAATTATAAAAATAACTGAACTAAAATATAACTAATAGACACCTTCATATTTTTTTCATTATAATATTAATAAAGTACAGTTTTATTTAGGAGGAATTACTATGCCAATCAAAGAAGATGCTCCACTAATTAAAGAAATTAAAGAGTTATTTACCAAGATAAATAATATTGATCCTGGTAGTCTTATTCGTGAAGAGGAACTTGGCAAAGCTCTTTCTTTTTCTAACTTTTTTGATGACTTTACTAGAATAATTAATTTTTTTAAGAAACTTACCTATTTAGATATTTCTACATTACCAACAGCTCAATTAACAATATTAAAAACTAATATAACCTCATTTTTAGATAAAATAAATAGTATAAAAACATTCACTGTCGATGCCAATAATGCCATGGCCGAAAGAGATTCTGCTGCTAATGCACTAATTAACCAGTATCAATACTTTTTTGATCAGTTAAGCCCAATAATAACTTATTGTGAAAAAGATGGAACAGATTATCAAGCACTTCAACTAGAAGTTAATAAAATAGTTGAAAATATTAATGCTAAGTACGTAGAGATTTCTGAAGAATTTGCCCAAAAAAAATATGAATTAGACATTATAATAGATGCAGTCAAAAAAGCTGCACAAGAAGTTGGAGTTACGCAACACAGTATTAACTTTGAATCAGCTTCAAAAAAATATAAATATTTAAGCTATATTTGGTTAGCAGCAATTAGTATTACTATAATTATAATAATTTGTGCATCACTATTTGCATTTAATTCTCCTATCGAAATTGATCTTAATGATACATATGCTTCATATCGATTTATCCAAGCCGCAATTGCTCGATTTACAGCATTATTTACATTATTAATAGCTCTCTTCTGGGAAGTACGAAACTACAATGCTGCACAACATAATTTCACTATTAATCAAAATAAACAAAATGCTTTAAGTACATTCGAAACATTTGTTTCTGCCGCTAGAGATGAAGAGACCAAAAATGCCGTATTAATACAAACAACTAGAGCTATTTTCTCAAACTTACCAAGTGGATATTTAAAAAATGAATCTGCTGACGATGGAAGCTCACAAATTATCGAAATAGCTAAAAGCGTAAATTCAAAAATACCAAGCTAAATTTATATCAAATAAATTCTACTAAACTACTAAAAATTATTATTATTAGAACAACCCATAAAATGGCTGGTTTGCTCATGGGCTATAAACCCGTAACTAGTCCAGCGTCTTAAGGCGCTGGCTTTCACTACGTTCAAGCCGCATAGCCATTGACTCGTAACCTTCCCCTCAAAGGTAATATGTATTACTTACTCCCCGCCTCATTTTCTTTTACACTCAACTTATCCTTCATTTGGTCATGTAACTCTTGCTCACGTATATATTTTTTACGGTTTCCTCATTTAGACCTACTATATTTACCATTTTAATATTCCATAAAAGATGAAGCTGCTATTTTAGATGTGATTAATACTAACATATGCACATGATCTTCCATGAGCTCCCCCTCTATAAGCTTGCCCCCCTTATATTCACATAAACGTTTCAATATTTCACGTAAACTATTTCTATATTGATTATATATAACTTTACGTATATACTTAAGTGTAAATACTATGTGGTATTTGCATAACCATTTTGTGTGCGCAAGACTCTGTGTCTTTGTTGCCATATAAAATTACCTTTCTTTTGCATATAATACGGCTTGAACACCTACATTATACTTAAGCAAAGTGATTTTTTTGTATAACTTTCGTTGCCGCACCCGCATAACGGGTGGTTTTATGATTCGCGACTACGTCGCGAACCAGTCTAAAGACAATAATAAAAAAGCGGATAGCTCATTACGAACTATCCGCTTATTTCTTTGGTAATCCAGGAGGGATTCGAACTCCCAACCCACGGCTTAGAAGGAATAATAGATACTTATTATACATTTAACTGTAAAAATACCATTTATATATTAATTTTTTGCTTAATTGTAGAATGAAATTGAACAAAAAAAATCCATAGTGAACCTTGTGTTATGATTTAAATGTCTAATCAAAATATAACCGAGGTAATCACTATGGACTACAATAATCATAACACGACATTACGCACAAACAAATACTTAAACTTCACAGAACGATTTTATTTAGAAAAGAGAATCGTTCTAGGAGATAGTATTACTGCAATTTCACATGCATTGGGACGTTCTAGAACAACTATTTATACAGAATTAAAACGCGGTACTATAATTCAAATTCGACAAGGTAAATCGCAACTTGTATATTTAGCTGATTCTGGACAGGCAACCTATGAAAGACAACGTATGGGCTCCTTTAATACCATGAGAGTTGGTGCTATAGAATCTTTTATAAATTGGATTGAAAGCAAAGTTCTATTACATTAACCTTAGATACATATTCGCACTTAGTACCTGATATACAAAAAGAAGCCGTTAAAGCTTTAGATAATTTAGGTATTTAAAACTGTTCATGCACTGTCGCAACATCTTTAATATTATATAACTCATATTCTAACTCTTGCCCATTAAAACCTTGTTTCAGTATATTTTTTATTTCATCATAATCTCCTGTGCCTAATGCATTACACCACTGACCGCTAAGAATGCATGGAGCACTCATGAATCCACTATCATCAATAAATATTGTTTTTACAGATGAAACTTCTTTAATAAGCAAAACATATTTAACATCTACACTTAAACATTTACCATTAAATTCAATTCGTTTTGTTCTTATCCTACCTAATTTATTAATAGTAATAGAAGGAGAATTTTTTAATAGCCTAAAAAGTCTATAATTCTTAACCCAGAATGATAGATAACTCTTCCATCCACACTTAGAAATCAATGATATAGAATTACCATCAGTAAATGTTACAAATATACATTTACCTTCACATGTAAATTTCCTCAGTTTTGGAAGAGAATTAGAAATAGCCTGCATTTCAATCTGAAAACTACGACGGCCTTCTATTAACAATGGTACTTCATATTTTTTGAACAAGAACTTCGAATTATCCTCAAAAATTAAATAGACCTCCTTTATACTGATTGATGACAAAGCCTGATTTTTTAATTGGAGAATTGCCTTATCTCCATAAAATCTATTTGTATTATATGAATATCCCAAATATTTAACTGACTTATGCCAAAATTGTAAAAAAGCTGTATAAAGTGTAATCCCAACTATACATATATTACTAATAATCTGCAATATAACATTAATATTATTAAGAATTTCCATATACCCTCCAGAAATAAAACTACTAAAATAACTACTAAACACAATACGAAAAACGGATAGCTCATTACGAGCTATCCGCTTATTACTTTGGTGATCCAGGAGGGATTCGAACCCCCGACCCACGGCTTAGAAGGCCGTTGCTCTATCCAACTGAGCTACTGAACCATGTGGATTACCTATATAATTATCTATTATAGTATAAATTATGTACTATGTATCGTCAACTACACCCTATCTTAGTATACCCTAAAAAAGGCAAAAAAAAATGGAGCGGGTGAAGGGAATCGAACCCTCGCGACCAGCTTGGAAGGCTGGGGCTCTACCATTGAGCTACACCCGCAAATAAAAAATGGTCGGAGCAGCAGGATTCGAACCTGCGACCCCCTGGTCCCAAGCCAGGTGCGCTACCAAACTGCGCTATGCCCCGTCATTAATTACTTTGCTATTATAGCAAACCCGGTAGTTGATGTCAACCACTACTCTTGCTGAGTTCTTACTCTCTTGAGTATCGCTCTGCAACGAAAATTATTATATCATTGATAGAAACTAGTGACAAGTACTTTTTTACAACTTCATTAATTTTTTTACTGATACATTAATACATTCTTTAATATATATCTATCCTTACTTCTATTATCCTATACGCCTACGCCTCTATATCATTTTAATCTATAGATTATTCGCCCTAATAGTATAAAGCCAATCATATACTTAATCGATCATATAAAAACATGCACCCCTTTCGAGGTGCATGTTGTATTGTTCTATGGTTATATAAAATTATAAAATGCTAGTAAAGCAAATAAATTAACCTTCGTAGCTACCATCTTCTATTGCTTGAGGATTTTTAGCAATACCTTGTTTTACAGCAACTTCAGCAACTGCTTTAGCAACAGCTGGAGCTACGCGAGGATCGAATACGGATGGCATTACGTTTTCTTCGTTCAATTCACTATCAGGAATCAAGTGAGCCAAAGCGTCAGCAGCAGCTAATTTCATTTCATCAGTGATTTGAGACGCACGAACGTCGATAGCACCGCGGAATACGCCTGGGAATACTGCTACGTTGTTGATTTGGTTAGGAGCGTCGGAACGACCTGTACCAGCAACACGGATACCAGCAGCTTTCATATCAGCATATGTTGCTTCTGGGTTAGGGTTAGCCATTGCAAATACAATTGCATCGTCAGCTAAGCTTTCCAAAATTTCTTTTGTAAAAGCACCTGCTGCAGATACACCAAGAAGAATATCAGCACCTTTAGCATTTTCAGCCAAATCGCCATGTTTTTCTTCAAGTTTAAGTAAATCGATTAATTCAGCTTGTAAAGAGTCAAGACGTTTGTAGTCTTTATGCAATACGCCAGAGGATACCAACAATGTAATATCACGAGCACCTGCAAGGTATAATAAGCGAGCAATATTAGCACCCGCCGCACCAGCACCGTTTACAACGATTTTAGCAGTAGCTAAATCCTTTTTAACCAAACGAAGAGCGCCTTTTACACCAGCTAAACATGCGATAGCAGTACCATGTTGGTCATCGTGGAATACAGGAATTTCTAATTCTGCTTTCAAACGATTTTCAACTTCATAACATTTAGGAGAGGAAATATCTTCTAAATTAATACCAGCAAAGTTTTTTTGCAACAATTTTACTGTGTTGATCAATGTATCAGCATCTTTTGTATCTACAACCAATGGAATGCAGTCTACATCACCGAATTTTTTGAACAATAAGGATTTACCTTCCATTACTGGCAATGCTGCTGCAGCGCCAATATCACCAAGACCAAGTACACGAGTACCGTCAGATACAACGGCAACCATGTTGGAACGGCAAGTTAATTCGAAGGATTCTGCTTCATTATCTTTAATACGCAAACATGGTTCTGCTACACCTGGTGTGTAAGCTACAGATAAATCATGAGCGTCTTTTAATTCATATTTTGTTCCTACAGTAAGGAAACCTTTTAATTCACGTTTTTTTTGTACAGCTAATTCACGTACGTCCATAACAATTCTCCTTTGTGGATACACTCGGACTCTTTAGAGTCGGTAATTTATACCTTTAACTAATTGTATTATACAAAATGCTAAATCATAATTCAAGTTTTTTCGATATAGTTTTTCGAATTTTTTAAAAACAACTATCATTAAGCTCCCGTAGTAATAAAGATTAAGCTCCCGTAGTAATAAAGTAAATTATAAAAAAGTAGATAAACCATATAAAGCTTATCTACTTCAAATCTATCTTCGTATTATACGATAAAAGCTGTCACATCAATGTTATAAAAGCTGTCTTTAAGCTTTTACAGATGGCAAATTGCGTCCATAGAAGATTTCCATCATTTCTTGTTTTAATTGATGTTTAATTTGCTTGATTTCACGATTGCTCAACTCTGACTCAGTGATGCCAAAAAGATAATTATCTAAATCAAATTCTTTTAACATCATCTTTGTATGGAAAATATTTTCTTGATATACATTTACATCAATCATGTTGTACATGTTGCGAGTTTTTGCACTGATGTAATTTTGAATAGAATTGATGCGATGATCAATATAAATTTTCTTACCAGACACGTCCCGAGTAAAGCCACGTACATGATAATCCAAGGTAAGAATATCAGAGTCAAAACTTTGAATTAAATAATTAAGTGCATTTAGCGGAGAGATTTGTCCACATGTAGACACTTCAATGTCGGCACGGAATGTACTAATCCCTTTGTGCGGATGGCTTTCAGGATACGTATGTACAGTAAGATGCGATTTATCTAAATGCATAACTACATCTTCTTTTTCAATTTCCTCTTCAGAAATTAAAATCGTAACAGAAGCACCTTGTGGATCATAATCTTGTTTCGCTACATTAAGGATATTAGCGCCGATGATATGGCTAACTTCCGTCAAAATAGCCGTTAAACGATCCGCATTGTATACTTCATCAATGTACTGAATGTATTGTTTTTTCTCTTCTTCCGTACGAGTATAACAAATATCATAAATATTAAAACTCAATGTTTTCGTGAGATTGTTAAAACCATATAACTTCATTTTAGGCTTTGCTTTAACTGGTGTATCCATGATATGTCATAACCCTTTCCATGCATAGACTTACTATTCCTTTTGAAAGTTTCAAAACCGAAGCTTTCACCATATAACTAAACAATATCTTGTTTATACACAAACTCTACATCAAACTGTCCATTATCGTAGGTAACGATGGCAAAGGTACCACCGGAGCGATCACGAGCCAAAGAAATACTACCAGGATTTACAAATACCGCATCACGGGCACGAACCTCCCCATGATGATGGCTATGACCGGACACGATGAGTCGTGCACCCATGTCAGTTCCTAACTCAATCAGTTTTTGTATTCGATTATAATATGATACCTCATGTCCATGTGTCATGTAAATATAGGTATCTTCAAGAGGAATTAATTGCTCTCGTGGTTCAAGCGGTTGCACACGGTCGTTATTCCCACGCACAGCATATACAGGAATATCCGTATGTTCCTGCATATAGCGTGCGTCATCTCCAAAATCACCAGCGTGAAGCCACATATCGATGTCTTGATCAGCGGTAGCAGCCAAGACGAGATCGATATCCTCTAGATACCCATGAGTGTCACTTAAAATGCCAATTCGTTTCATTGTATTTAATCTCTAATGCCACTATATTATATATTTATATGAACTATACCATATAGTTCGAAAATATCAAAGCTTGTTAATTAATTCACGTAGTGCACGGCCACGATGACTAATCGTTTCCTTCTCTTCTATACTTAGCTCTGCCATCGTCTTTTTAAACTCAGGCACATAGAAGTACGGATCATAGCCAAAGCCATTCTCCCCTTTTGGCTCATCTTGAACGAGTCCATCACAATAGCCTTCCGCAGTAACTTCTCGGCCATCAGGATAAACAAGTGCTAAAGCGCATACATAATGACCTGTACGGTTACTTTTCCCTTGTAGTTCACGAATTAACTTCTCGTTGTTTGCATTGTCATCACCATGACGACCTGCATAACGCGCAGAATATACACCTGGTGCACCATTGAGGACATCGACAGTAATGCCAGAGTCATCAGCAAGACATGGGCGATTCGTAGCCTTCGCATAGTAGCGAGCCTTCAACAGAGCATTTTCCATAAAGGTTGTACCAGTTTCCTCAGGCTCCTCAACGGAAATCACAGCTTTTACAGGTACACAATCAATAGATAAATGGGAGAAGGCCTCGGAAAACTCACGAATTTTTCCTTTATTACCTGTAGCAAGCACAATTTGTTCCATTTTATACCTCCGGAGCTGTAGGATACTCTTTACCTACTTTATCTGCTGTCGCACCAAGTACTTCACGTTGTTTAGCCATGAGCTCATCTGTAGCAGCCTCTGCTAAATCAAGTAAAGCGTTGAGCTCATCACGATTAAATGTACCGTGTTCACCTGTACCTTGTACTTCAACCATATTACCAGAACCGGTACGGACTACATTCATATCTACAATGGCGGCACTATCCTCTTCGTAACAAAGGTCCGTAATAGGACCATCTGGACCAATACCTACAGAGATGGCTGCACAGAAGTCAGTAATTGGAAATTTGCCAGCTCCGCCAAAAGTGAAGTCCACCGCATCAACGAGAGCTACAAAGGCACCTGTAATCGAGGCTGTTCGTGTACCGCCATCCGCTTGAATCACATCGCAGTCGATAGTGATAGAACGCTCTCCTAATGCTTCAAGGTCCACAACAGCACGCAATGCACGACCGATAAGGCGTTGAATCTCTACAGTCCGTCCTGTTTGTTTTCCCTTTGCAGCCTCACGGCTCACACGAGTTTGCGTAGAACGTGGCAATAATGAGTATTCCGCAGTTACCCATCCTTGCCCAGAACCTTTTAGCCAGCGTGGCACAGAATCCTCAACAGTAGCTGTACAGATAACCTTGGTCTTACCACACTCAATAAGTACAGAACCTTCTGCATACTCTGTAAAATTCCGTGTTATTTTAATAGGTCGCAATTGACCCGCTGTTCTATTATCACTGCGCATAGGAACCTCACCATTCTAAAACTAAATATTAGAACGCCCCTTATACAAAGGGGCGTTATTTCTTATATTATATCATAATTTTTCTATTTTTCAGCATTACGAATCATATTATAATTTACGATTCTAACATGATAACTCACCTTATCATTTACAAAGATTAACATTATAGTTCATATTGTCCGTCACCAAGTGGATCTACCACAACGTAACGGCTAGCTCCCCCTTCTGCTTTAGCTCGTTTTGCTTCTGCGATAGCATCTTGACGCGTCCCTTTATCTGCTTGCCAAGGGATGAACATAGCATATACGCTTTGCGGCCCATACGGGCCGTATTGTCCTCGTGAAAGCACGCTATGCCAGCCTACCTTGTCTTCGTACATGCGCACCCTTTCAAGGCGCTCCTCTTGTACGCCCGTTTCATCGTAATACACATTGTAACGATTTGACCAAATATCACCTACACCAGCACGTTCTTCTTCTGCTATACGATATCGATTAGCCCATTGTACCTTCCACTTAGCGATAAGCTCATCTATATAATTTGTTACACTTTGACTTTGTTTATATTTAACAGGGTCAAAGGCAGGTTCTACGACCTTGCTGTAATCAAGGCCTGCCATGGATAAAATGATACCTGTATTCACATATGGCAATGCTTCCTGTACGGAATATCCCCCTTCTAAGACTGCTATATCTGCTTGTAATAAATCGACTAACTCTGCATAGCCTTTTGCAGTTACCTGCATATTGGCTAATGGATCGCTAAAGTGATTATCTTGCCCAGCCGAGTTAATGACTATATCTGGATTAAACTCTTCAAGGATAGGCAATACAAGCTCACGCATGACCTTCATCAAGCCTTCGTCACCCGTACCAGGCGGTAGTGGAATATCGATGTTACCACCGATGGCCTGAGGTCCACCAAATTCATCCATAAAGCCTGTGCCAGGATATAAAGTACGTCCATCTTGATGGAAACTAATATACAACGTATCAGGATCATGGTAAAACACATCTTGAGAACCATCACCGTGATGTACATCAGTATCTACTACGGCAACGCGTTTAATTCCATAGGTTTGACGTATGTGTTGAATCATAACGGCTTCAATATTAATCGTACAGAAGCCACGAATACCATGAACCATAGCCATCGCATGGTGACCTGGTGGTCTTACCAATGCAAAGGCGCGATCTACTTCACCGCGCGTGACCGCATCAGCTGCCGCAATAGCACCTCCAGCAGATACTCGATGAGCTTCAGTCACCCAAGACTCTAAATCTGGAGCACCAACATGAACTCGCTCTATTGTATCCCAATCAGCTACTATTGGATTATATTCTCTAATATTCGGTATATCTAACAGACCTTCCTCAACAATTTGATCACGCGTATAGAGTAAACGCTCTTGTCGTTCAGGATGTGTTTCAGAAATTTTCCAGTCAAACGCAGGGAAAAAGACAAGACCTAAACTGTGATGATATTTAGCTTTATCAATAGTAGGATTCACGTCGTCATTCAGTTTCGTGTTTATATCCTTTTCTATAAGTCCATGACGCTCACGATAGGATAAACCTTTATTCCACATAGTGTTTCACCCCCGCCGCTAGTTGTACTTTCACCGTAATTAAACGCTCCATAGATTGCCAGCCCTCTACCACAGGGAAATCCTCAATGCTAATGATCTCGATTTCTTGCGACGTATCTAAACCTAAACGAAAAGCCTCTTCACTAAGAGCCTCCTTAGCTCGTTCTACAACTTGCTCCGCTCGTTTTAAAGTACAATTTTGCTGTTTAATACCTAATTCAGGGATGACTAGCAACCGACGTTTTGTGTCTACATGAACAGTGAGTTCGATGGTAGATAAAGCTAGTGCAGCGCCTATAGCATTTGCTACAGCAGCATTTTCTGGAATCATAATAGGTAAATCCATATATTCTCCAATGCTCGCTCCGAGACTTGGAGCCGTGCCTCCTACTACAACAATATGTTCAGGCACAAATATATCAGGATTTACAATATCTGCCACCACATAAATAGGACGTTTATTCTCAGCCTCTACGACCTCATCAATACCATGTTGAATCGTTTTCAGTGCATTTTGTACGATTAGCCTTGCTACATCAGGGGCGGTCTTAATATGAGCTAGTTGATTGTTTGAGGTATTTACATTATTAGATTGCAACGTATCCTGTATAGCATCTGCTAAATCTTGTAAAGCTCGTGATGCCAAATTAAAGTCGCCATAGTTTGCGTGACCGAGCACGATGAGTGCATCCCCCAAGGTAGGTTCTACACCACCTAGAGCCACCGATGGCCCAACTCGTTCAGGACCTACGGTAAGATTACCATTTTTAAGGCGAACTACAGATTCCCCACCAATACCGACCGAGGTAACGGCAAAGGATCGCACTGCACTTGGATACTCACGAATAGATACACCATTTTTTGTCATCAATGGTCTACCATGCTTCCAAAGAGATATATCCGTTGTGGTCCCCCCAATATCTAGAGCCACTGTATGCTGATTACCTATAACGCCGAGAGCAGATAGTCCAAGAACTGTTGCGGCAGGGCCTGTAAAGGCGGTCTCTACTGGGCGACTCACCATGTGTTCTACTGGTAGAGAGCCTCCATCTGCTTTTAAAATGTGAAGTGGGGCCACTATATTTCGTGCACTGAGAGCATCTTCAACATTTTTCTTAAACACCGTAAATACTGGTGTTACAGCACTATTAAAATAAGCGCTAATAGTACGCCGAGGGAAATTTAAAGAACCACTTAATAAACTACCATTAGAAATTGCATGATATGTGTTTTTTAATTCTTCTGTTATAGATAGTTCTTCTTGAGGATTCCGCACCCCAAATTTAGCGGACACAGCAGCCAAATCAGTACCACTACGTGCTTGAACCATGTTGGCTATACCACGTACAGCATCAGCAGGGGTATGCTCTACAACGATACCTCTATGATCTGTATAACCTTGAAGGTATATAGGTTTCACAGGGAATATATCATCTACATTACGGCCTGGACCTGTAACCACATAGAGATCTACTACTTGCTCCTTCTCTTCTACGATGGTATTCGTCACCACGGTAGTAGATAAGGTTACTTGTTCAATATTTGATGTATCATAGCCCTCCAAAACCGCATCTAAGGCCTCACCTATACCATTCATTAGATTATCCTTTGTAGTCCGCCTCTTGGCAGTTGCCACTACACGATGGCCATCAATGATAACAGCATCGGTAAAAGTACCACCTACGTCTAACCCTAGTAACATATAACCTCCTTATTAGTATTAATAAAGAATCTATACAAACTCAAAACAGAGTAAAGAAAACTCAATTTAAGCTAGCATATAATCTCTATTTGAACTAATATGCAATTCCTATTCAAATCTGCGTATAGTCCATATTCAATCTCATTATATATAAAAAAGCTGTACCCATCTCTATGTGATGAGTACAGCCTTCTGTTATTTACCAGATACAGATGCGTAATTTTTGATGATAACAATCGGAGTCATTTGGCTATCATTACCAAATGGATTATCAATCAACAATTGTGCAATTTTCTTAGCGTCAATGCCACGACTTGTACCTAAAATAGCGGACCGTTTCAAGTCATTAACGTCAGCTACAACGGCACCATAACAACCAGTGCGAGATACAATTTTCTCAGCCACTTTATCAGGATCCTTTGGACCAAATACAATATGCTTATCAAATGGAGGCATAGTTCCCGTTACATCATCGGTTAAGGATGCAGCACGAGCAATTGCATAGAACACGCCAGGTTTACGGAAAATTTTAGCAATAGCACCTAAAATAAAAGCACCTAACACCTTCCATTTACCGTCCAAATTCATAGCCGATTGCATACCATAAATAGATGCCATGGAGCCATCTGGATGAATAAAACGATTAATTAAACGAGCTTGCCAGCATACATCTAGCTCTTCAGGACGTGTAAAACGGCCTTGCGTAATAGCCACTACAGATTCAGCAACGCATACGATATCTTCAGGTCCAATATTATGACCCCCAAATTCAACGATAGCATCAACGATGTCATCATTATCTGTAAGAATACGTGTTGGCACACATACTAACTCTAATTCTGCCATTGTTATGCCTCCTTATTGAACCATTGCTGCTTGAACTTCTTCAGCAGTCAAACGAATACGCTGTTTATCGATATGATAGTCTGTCCGACCTACGATTTGGTAGTAAATATCGATGTCCATATAAGGGAATCCCTTAATATCTTCTCGAATATTGCCAGTTTTACCTGTTAATGTAACATATACACGAATTGTGCCACCTTTGCGTGGTTTGATAATTATAGCTTCAAAGTATCCATCTTGACGTGGACGATTAATATCCATAGCCCAAGCATTTACCTTAATAGCATCAAAATGTTCTTCTGGTAATAATGGACGTGGAAATAAGTCCATTATTGTGCCTAATTGGCGCCCTTTATTTACAAATGGTATATCACAGAACAACGTAATGGACTCAAAATTACGATCAGATACTTGAAAGTTCGTTGCTCGTTTCGCTAATAAGACAATATTTTCATTACCTTGTTTCAATACAAACAAACGGAATAATAAGTACAGAGCTGCAACAGCCACAATAATAGCTATTACTGCACTGAGGATGTTATAAAACCACATAGGGCATCTCCTTTATAATGTAATATGTTCAATGGTACGACGGCTTGTATCAAGAAAGGATGCACTCAATGCATCACCAAGTTCGACATCCTTTGTAAAACACAATGTCACGGTGCCTACAGTATCTTGAGGATTAAAAAGATTTTTACTCTCAAGTCTGTGACGAACCAATTCACTTGTTTCAAAAGCTGGATCAATGAACTGAATGCGACATGACGTTAGTTCCTCTAGTAAAGGTTGTACAAATGGGAAATGAGTACAGCCCAAAACGACTACCTCAATTTCTCGAGATAATAAAGGTTCTAAATAATCCTTGCATACTTCACGAACAAAGTAATCATCTAAATGACCTTGTTCAATAAGCCCCGCCAACTCTGGACAAGGTTGTTCCCAAACCAAAACCTCATGATCAACTTCTAAAGCCACATGCTTATGAATATGACTATTTACAGTGGCTACGGTTGCCATAATACCGATAGTCTTGCTTTTACTTTTATTAATGGCTGTTTTCACACCTTGTGATACACCAATAACTGGCACAGATACAAGTTCACGTACCGCATCAAGAGCCACAACGGTGAAGGTATTACAGGCAATCACCATCAACTTAACAGGCTGCTTTTCTAGCGTCTCCGCAATACGACACGCCAAATAAGTAATTTCATCATCACTGCGATTACCTACAGGATTATTCGCATTATCACCGATATAGATGAAATCTTCGTTAGGAAATTGTTCTTGTAACACCTTTAACACAGATAATCCGCCTACACCAGAGTCAAATACACCGATAGGCAATTGTTGTACATTACTCATGCGGCATCTCCTCAACAGCTGCTAACATAGGCAGATAAAAAGTATCGTCTAATCGCACAATCTTTCCTGTTGATTTTGACATAAAAGCGTTCTTAGTTTCCCCCGTAGCAAGTAACGCTCCATCACTAGCACGGCGCATGCGATAGCGAAACACCATTTGAGCCCTTGTCATCTTAACCAAATACGTTTCGATGTGAAGTTCATCATCGAAATTCGCAGGTTCTTTATAATTGCAAGATACATTCATGATAGGAAATACAATATCCTCATTCATCATATCCCACAAAGTGACACCGATCTTACGAAGGAATTCAATGCGCGCCATTTCAAACCATCTAAAATGATTACTATGGTGAGCAATCCCCATCATATCAGTTTCATAAAATCGTACATTTACTGAAGCAATATGCATAAATTCTGTCCTTTTTAAATAGTATACAATTTTTATTCTATATCTATTACTTTAGTGTGTCAAATAAATAAAGGCAGTTCAATCACTGTGGATCAAACTGCCTAAAATGGTAAAAGTTAGCGACTGCTACCAAATGGAAAGAATTTTTTTGCCTCTTCTTGATGACTCGTTTTGATATAACGATTCGCAATCTTAAAGGCTAATCCGAGTACTGCCACATCATCTACCCAACCTAATACAGCAATCGCATCCGGCACAATATCAATAGGTAATACCAAATACCCTAAGGCACCTGCAATGACCGCTTTTACATATTTGGGAGTATCCTTGTCACGAAAACAAAGGAACAAGGTTACTGCTTGTTGTACAAAGGCAAGTTTCTTACCATATCGACCAAGAAAGCCTAAAAATCTTGATTCGCTAAAATACTTACCATACTTAATAATATTAAATGGATTCATAGTAATAATAATCCTTCAGCGTTTATTTACGCAAACCGCCAATTTTATCTTTCGCTGTATTAACAGTGTTTGTAGCAACATCTTTTGCTATCTCTACGGCATCAGAAGCTTTAGTTTTTGCAGTTTCTACTGCTACTTGTGCAGAAGCTTTTGCCACTTCTACACCACCTTTTGCGAATTCTTTGGCTACTTCAATACCTTCTTTAGCAGAATCAATTTTTTCTTTCGCTGCATCAGAAACCTTTGCTACAACCTCTGCTGCGTTATCATGGATTTGGTATTTTGTTTCATTATTCCATTTATTGATGGCAGGTGTTACTTTTTCATCGTAAACTTGCTTTAAAGATTCTTTAGCAAGACCTGTTTCGTTAGCAATCCCAGCCCATACGTCACGTTGACCTTGAGTGAAAGGAATGCTAGCACTTGCATCACGAACGATTTCAGAAGCAATAGCTTTGCCATTTTCTAGGAATTCAGCAACCATCGGTTTATAACGTTCGATATCAGAAGGCATACCATCTTGAATCCAAATATGTGCAATTTTACCAATAGCATAAGTTAAACCGATAGCTACAGGAACGCGAACAGCTTTAATTGGAATTAGAAGGGATACTGCAGCTGTACCTACAGCTGTGCTAAGACCACCTACTAAACCAACTACAGCACCTGCTTGCAATTCTACATCATAAAGATGAGCAATGCGAGTTACCATGTACGTAGCATTGGCGCACAAAGCGACACTGCTGAATTTAGAGGATAATGCCAATGCTGCCGCACGACCTGCCCCCCAGAAGATAAATTGTTCAACTTGATAGTCACGATCTTGAGATCCATCCGTAAGGGGCTCAAGTGTTACGCCATTATATTCTGCCATAAGTATTCTCCTTTGTTGTGAACCAACTATAGGTCTTATTATTAGTATTATTATACCATTCTATTGATAGAAGTGAAATGAATTTTTCTAATTATCCATATATAATAGCTTCTAATATTTTCTATATTACCAACTTGTGAGTCCTCCATCGATTGTCCAGGCTGCACCTGTCACAAAAGACGCCTTATTACTCAACAAAAATACAATTACTTCGCCAATTTCATGAGGCTTAGCAATACGACCTAATGGGTAATGTTGGCCCATTTCAGCCTTAGCAGCCGCCGCATCTTGGTGAGCATTAGCAATCTGTTTATCTACTAATGATGTATCTACATCACCAGGACACACACAGTTTACACGAACACTGTGAGGTGCCATTTCAAGGGATAGAGATTTTGTAAAGCTCACTACAGCTCCCTTTGACGCACCATATACAGAACACGCTACATTACCTTGTAAACCTGCATCACTAGCGATTGTTACAATACTGCCCTTTGAGGCTCGTAAATAGCGAAGCGCCGCTTGACATAAGAATACAGTACCTTTTACATTGGTCCCAAACATTTCATCAAAAGCTGCTTCTGTAACATCAGCTAGTAACTCTTCTTCATAATAGCCTGCAGCTGTTACAAGAGCAGACACCCCACCAAATAAACCTACTGTTTCTTTTACAATTCGCTGACAGTCCTCAATTTTAGATACATCACCTTGAATATATTGTACCTTAGAGGAATAACGACGTAGCTTAGTTTTAGCCTTTTGACCAACTTTTTCATTTCGACCATTGATGACTACGCACCAACCTTCTTTGAGTAAAAGCTTTGCCGTAGCAAATCCAATACCCGATGTACCGCCACTAATCAAGGCCACTTGAACATCACTTTTATGAGGCATACCTTGCCCTCCTATAATGTTGAAATATAGTCATAGACTAATTTCAACAACATAACTGTCGTTACCGACAAGAATACAACTCGCACCAAAGATGAGCCCTTCGCAATTGCCAAATGCGAGCCTAAATAAGCACCTATAATTTGACCTGCCCCGGTGGCAAGACCATACGTAATATTGACGTGTCCTAAATATAAAAATACCAATAAAGACGCCAAATTACTAGTAAAATTCAATATTTTTGCATTAGCAGATGCATGTAAAAAATCAAAGCCTGTAAAGATAAAGCCCATAATCAGAAATGTACCTGTACCAGGACCAATAAAGCCGTCATATATACCAATGCCAAGAGCAAAAGCCATACAAATATATAGCGCTTTTCCTGTTACCTGAGATGTACGATTGATTTTACCCCAGTCTTTTTTGAACACCACAAAGAGTGTTACACAAACAAGTAATATGATAATAATAGGCTTTACATATAGCGGTGGTAAAGAAACAACCGCCAAGGTACCAAGCATAGAACCCACAAAGGTAAAAGGCAGTAATTTACGAACTAGGGAAAAATCAACCATGTGATTTCTCAAAAATGTAATCGATGCACTGCCAGCACCAAAGATACTGGATAATTTATTACTGCCTAGAGCCACACTAGGTGGAAGATTTGTTAATAACATGGCAGGTACAGAAATGAGGCCTCCCCCGCCTACAATGGAGTCTACAAAGCCAGCAAACGCACCAGCTACGGCGAGTAAAACGAGTATAAGGATATCAAATGGTAAACCTGTTACCGCAATGAGCCACTCCATAATAAACCTCCTACAGATAGCACATCAACGGTCGCCAAAGGCCACCGTTGTCATGCTAATTTATTTTATTTTGCACCTAGACGATCGAGGGCCAATGTATAACCATCCGCACCATATACTAAACAGCGCTTTACACGACTAATCGTAGCAGTACTCGCACCCGTTTCTTCTACGATTTTCTCATAGCTATCCCCTGCGCGAAGCATTTTTGCTACTTGTAAGCGTTGAGATAATGCTTTTAATTCGTTAATCGTACAGATATCTTCAAAAAATGCATAGCATTCCTCTGTATTTTCAAGCGTTAAAATGGCGGTGAACAATTCGTCATTTTGTTGACTTCTCAATTTTTCATTGATACTCATAGGATCCTCCTACTTCTTATTCATCGCTTTAGACCAAGCATCACCAATCATTTGTACAACTTGTACCAATACAATCAAGATGATGATTGTAGCGATCATAATATCGGCTTGGAAACGTTGGTAACCATATCGGATAGCAATATCCCCAAGGCCACCACCACCAATAGCACCAGCCATCGCAGAGTAACCGATGAGGTTAACGATAAGAACCGTTACATTGTCAATAATTGTTGGCAATGCTTCTGGTAATAATACTTTCCAAATGATTTGTAATGGGCTTGCCCCCATGGATTGAGCCGCCTCGATAACGCCAAAATTGATGTCCTTAATAGACGTTTCTACAAGGCGTGCCAAAAATGGAATTGCCGCAATGGTCAACGGCACGCATGCTGCAGTTGTACCAATGGATGTACCTACCACCATACGAGTAAACGGAATGATAGCAACCATCAAGATGATGAAAGGTACAGAACGCGTTGCATTGACAATGGCACCCAATACTTTATTGAGTGTTACATTTTCCAAGATATGACCTTTAGAAGTAACGACCAGAACAACACCAAGAGGAATACCTAATAACATTGCCATGACGGTAGAAATTATCGTCATTTGCAATGTATCAAGGGTGCCAGTTATGAGTAGATTAATGATTTGCTCTGACATAACCGATCACCTCGCTTTCAATTGGTAACGTTTTGATGTAGTCCAAACCTTCTTGCGCATTTTCTGGGTCACCATTCAAAATAACGATAAGGCGACCAACGCTCGTATTTTGGATGTAATCAATGCCCCCAAAAAGGATGCTTACATCTAAATTAAAGCGTCTCACAAGGCCTGCTACTACAGGCTCATCTGTTGCTTGTCCTGTAAATTTGAGGCGTACTAATGGTGCGGTCCCTGCAATCCATTGATCATGCAACTCTAGATGTTCCAATGCTTCTGGAGGTAAGTTATCACTCACTACAGAGCTAATAAACTCTTTTGTCGTATTTTCGCGAGGATGTGTGAATACTTCAATAGTACTACCTTCTTCGAGGATGACACCACCTTCAATAACCGCCACGCGATCACAGATTTCACGGATAACGTGCATCTCATGTGTAATGAGCACAATAGTGAGCCCCATCTTCTCGTTGATATTTTTCAACAACTTCAAAATGGAATCTGTTGTTTGAGGATCAAGGGCAGATGTAGCTTCGTCACAAAGGAGAACCTTTGGATTAGACGCTAAAGCACGAGCAATACCAACACGTTGCTTTTGACCACCAGATAATTGAGATGGATAGTTGTTCATACGGTCAGTAAGGCCTACAATATCAAGAATTGGCTCGATACGTTCCTTGATTTCAGACTTGCTCATGCCTTGTAGCTCTAACGGAAATGCCACATTATCATACACTGTGCGAGAGGACAAGAGATTAAAATGTTGGAAAATCATACCAATATCTTTGCGCGCTTTACGCAAAGCTGATTTGCTAAGTGTTGTTAAATCTGTACCATTTACGATAACAGAGCCAGATGTAGGTGCTTCGAGCATGTTGATGCAACGAATCAATGTGGATTTACCGGCACCGGATTGACCGATAATGCCAAAGATTTCGCCTTCTTTCACATTTAGGCTAATATCTTTCAACGCTTCCACACGAGTAGCGCCTTCATAGACTTTACTAATGTGTTCTAATTGTATCAAAATAATTTCCTTTCTTAAGGTAAATATGTATTATTTGATGAAAGCAGCTTATCTATCAAGGTAATCCTTCTTCCATCAATTTTTCTAGAGCTTCGCGTAGACGAAGTGTAATAGCACCTGGTTTACCACCAGATACTGGATTTCTGTCTAGCTTAGTAATTGGGATGACACCACCAATTGTATCGGTAAAGAATAGTTCGTCCGCTTCATCTACAAAGGTGCGGTCAAATTCTTTCTCAATAATGGTAATACCTAAAGATGGTGCTACACGGGTTAAGATCATTTGGCGCGTAATACCTTTTAAGATATGATTATCCGCTGGATGCGTGTACAAGATACCATCTTTAACAGCAAACACATTAGATGTGGCACCTTCTGTACAAATACCATCACGGAACAAAATTGCTGTATAGGCAAATTTCTTTTCTGCTTTTGTTTGCGCCAAAATATTCGGGATCAAGTTTGTAGTCTTAATATCTACATGATCCCAACGTTCATCAGGTAAAGCTATCGCTTTTACACCTTCACCCAATTTATTGACTTCATCTAAATCCAAGGTACGGATAGACATAAGCATTTGTGGTTCTAATTTAGAGCGATCATAAGCATGATGACGTGGTGCTACACCACGAGAGATTTGTAAATAAATATAGCCCTCTTTGATTTCACTTTGCTCGATCAAAATTTCGTGCAATTCTGTCAAATCATCAGGGGTCATTTTTACAGGGATATCCATTTCACGCATAGAGCGATACAAGCGATCTTGGTGGTAAGACAAAGCGAAGCAACGGCCTTTTACGACACGAACAACTTCATATACAGAGTCACCAAATAAATAGCCACGATCATCAATGCTAATAACTTTAGCACCTGGTTCGACGAATTCACCGTTAAAATATGTTAATTCTTGCATAGGAGCACCTCTTTTTCTATTTCGTTACTCTATCAAGTGGTAATCATCATGGACTTATTATAACACAATTACTTTCAAATTTTCACACTTTACTTTGTGAAAGATATTAATTCGATATACAAAAATCCGCTAGGATACCATAGTTAAAAACTATATCCTAGCGAATGTATAGCAAATATTATTTTAATACTAAATCAGCACTACAGAAATAACTAAAACTAGGTACACCATTAGAGTACTAGTACCAATTAGGTTTCTCTATAAAATAGTTCCCATACTAGACTAATGTCCCAGTATAAATTTACGGATAGATTTAGGCATATAATTAAGAGCCACCGTAGACAAATAGGATAATCCCAACGCCATAATATACATAATTAACACGTTGTCCACCGTATACAAGAGATTATATTTAGCCATCACACCCGAAATGATTAACAACCAAAATGGATGTGATAAATAAATACCATACGATTTATCGCCTATCTCAGACCAAATGGACTCCATCGTCACATTCATAGGTAGCCTTTGGAATAGGAACAAACTAAACATCGTTCCCAATCCTGTATAAAGAACGCCCATAGGACTCATTTGATGTACCGTGTAAATTGCTTCTAACACAGTGTAATGCCATACGTCCATGACATAGTAATAGGAGCCAAGCATCAACAATACTGAGCTTACCGTACTGACGCCTAAAAGGTAACGATAACGCCACATATATTCGCAGACGGTTTCATATCGTTCAGCACATACGGCACCTAAAAGGAAAATCCACACATAATGAATAACCCAATAGTTGAGTCGCATATCAAAAAGATATTTAAGAACTGGCTGATTGCTTAGATTTTCTGTTACCCAACGGCCAAGCATGTAAGACGAAACATAATCGATACCAACTTGGATGACAAATAGTAACACCATCCAAAATATAGGCCGTTTTAAGATGACTTTCACCATTGCCCGCCATAATGGCATCATCACGTAGAACCATAGCAAAATAACCATAAAATATAGATGATACATAGAAGTACCAAAGAGTAGATTTATCGCCAACGGTCCTGGATGCAAATTACCAAGATTATGAGCTGTCACCCCTGTATATAGCAGGTAAAAGATGGACCACGTAATATATGGAAATAGCACCACCTGAATTCGGCGGTGCATAAATTCCTTATATGAGAATGGTCCCTCTACCGAAGTATGATAAAACAAGCCAAATGCAGAGAGGAAGAAAAACGCAGGCACTCCAAAGCGAGATAGAATTTCTAACACGCTGATGAGTTCTAAATTTACAAAAGGATTTTGCAATGCGTAAGAGCCTACATGAATGCCAATAACACCGAGCATACAGAGGCCTCGCATATAAGTAATTTCCGGTAAAAACGCTTTTTTCATAGCCATTCCCTATTCACTATTGACCAGGTACAGCGGCAGGTGTTGGTACCACACGTGGACCTTGAGACTCTGTAGCTGGTTGTTTAACTACCGGAGGTGTAGATACAGGTGTTTGAGGCGTTGCAGCTTTTTCAGGTTGTGCCGCTTGTGCTGGTACAGCCTGACCATTTGCTTTAGCAGCCACTTCTGCCTTAGCCTTAGCTTCTGCTTCAGCCTTAGCTTTTGCTTCAGCTTCTCGTTTCAAGCGTAATTCTTTTTCAAGTGGTACCACTGGTTTGTCATAAACAGTGATATCCGTTTCAAATAGACGTCCCCATGGGAATGTAGCTTTTACTGTACGAGGATTGATTTTAAGGTATTTTTCAGCGAAATCTTGAATGCGTTCACCTAAATAACTTTCAAGACGTTCATTTAATTCACCAGAGTAACGAACATTGTCTGTTCTGATAGAATCTTGCATACGATAAATATCTTTACGGATATTTGCTTGATATGCCCAGTTGTCCAAATATTGTTGCGTCAACATATCACGATGACCTTCTGGACTCATAGATTTAAGCAATAATCCTTGAGCAATAGCGTAACCTACGGTGTTACTTGCTGTATTCCAACCATTATACGCACCGATTTTGTACAACAAATCTCGTTTGTACATAGCGGATACCAATGTATTATCTGCACCATTATTGAAAGCGATATCTGCAACGCTTACGTTCACACCAGAGTCAACAGCTTGTTGAATACGATCTACGAAAGCATTTGTAGAGTTAGAGATCATTGGGAAGTTTTCGAAGTTTTCAGACTCGCCTGTGCTCGTAGTAAGAGGTGTATTAACAGCCAATAATACAGTTGGTTTGCCTTGTGTCACCATTGTGCCACCTACAGCCTCAACGTGTTGAGCAATTGTTTTATCAATCGTTTGATCTTCGTAACCTGGCAATGTTTTACCGCCACCACCGAGTGGATAAATTACGGAGAATGTAGGTTTTTCTGTGCTCACATCGGTACGGGAACGCGCCATCAACAAGAGACCAAGTTGGTCAGCACCAGGGAAGCTACCGTATTTTTCAACAGAAATATCCTTGGAATATTTGTTAAGGTAACGACCTTCTAGAGCGGATTGAGATAGTTGAGATGTATCATCATGACCTAATGCAAAGTAGTCAAATACACCACTACGAGTTTCATCAATCAACTCTTTGTTGATTTTCATATTTTTTTGACGACGATCAAACCAGTCTTGCAAGTATTCCACAGGAACAGAGGCTTGCAGACTCATCAATTTTTGAGTTTCTTCTTGCGTTAAGGAGCCAGAATCCAATTTATCTTGTAATGCAGCGATTTGGAAGATAGTTGGGCCATATTCCGCATAGTAGGCCGGTTCAGTACCGCCACCACTCGCACGTGGAGAACGCATTACGGTACCAAAGCCATAGATGCGTACATTTTTATTACGCGCTTTTAAACCTTCAATACGTTTCAAGCGATTTTGCAACGTACTAAGCGGAATATTATGTTTACGAGAATCTACAAGACCTCCATAAATAAGAGTATCTGTACTTAATACCATAACATCAGCACGACCTGCATTTTGCTCTACCCAAGCCATAATTTGATCAGCTTGACCTTGGTACGTCTTACCAGAAATCAAGTGTTGAGGTGGTGTCAACACAGTCATACCCGCCTCACGAGCTGTATCGACTGTATATTGCAAACTTACAGGACGATCATCTTGAGGTACATATAATACGGTTTCTGCATCAATTTTGATGGATGTACCTGTAGCAATGGCTGTAACCATTAATGCTACTTTCAACCATTTATTTGTCATAAAGCAAATCTCCTTCTGTGTACACGAGTACTCTCGACTCGAAAATTAACTCTTATATAATACTCTTTTTTTCTGACACTTTTATGAAATACTTAATAGTATAATTATATCATTTACCTGTTATTTCTCAAATGCAGTGCCTTTAGCTTTAGCGCACTTTGGGTAAGCTCCAATTATATTTAATAGCTAATAAACGAATAACTAGTACAACAGTAAAAGCACCATATACAGCCTCTCCACCCCAGTTAGAAATAACCATTAAGTAATAAACGATGCCCCCAATAACACTAGGCAGAGCATACACATCTTCTTTCAAAACAGATGGAATCCGTTGAGCTAGCATATCTCGGATAATGCCACCACCAACAGCAGTAATAGTTCCTAATAAAACAATAAAAATTGGCAGCTCAGGATATAGTTTAAACCCTGCAGATGCTCCAGTTACTGTAAACGATGCTAGCCCCACAGCGTCGGCTAATAAATAGCTTGCTCGGCTACGAGGCCCCATAGCATGCTTGCGATAACGACTATTATACATAATAAATACGATAATTGTTACGGAAATAACCACAGTTACATATACAATATTGCGTAATGAATTCGGCGGAAAATACCCCAAGAGAACATCCCGTACAATTCCACCACCGATTGCCGTGGCCAGTGCCAATACAGCCATACCAAATATATCCATTCTCCGCGCCACCCCAACAAGTGCTCCGGAGATAGCAAAGGCAATAGTGCCAATCATATCAAATATATACCAAATAATATCCATAATACCCTCACACAATCTATTCGCATAACTTCGCACACTATGATAGACTTTATGTAAGATATTATACATTAAGAGGTATGAGAATGACAAAAAACATTACACCTATAGAGATTAAAAATATGGATGAGCGTAGCCGTGATGAATATTTTATGGGTTTTGCCCTAGAGGAGGCCCACAAAGCTTATGCTCTAGGAGAAATTCCTATCGGCGCCATTTTAGTTCAAAACAATACAATCATTTCACGCCACCATAATCGCCGCGAATTAGATCACGATGCAACGGCTCATGCAGAGGTGCTCGTCATCCGCGAAGCATGCGATGTACTCAAGCGCTGGCGGTTGACTGGTTGTACCCTGTATGTTACGATAGAGCCGTGTCCGATGTGCGCTGGAGCCATCATCAACAGTCGTATTGACCGTGTTGTATATGGTGCAAGTGATTACAAAGGAGGCGCTGTAGAGTCTCTTTTCAATGTACTCTCTCACCCTGGTTTAAATCATGAACCCGAATTAGCATCGGGGGTCCTTGGTGATGAATGTAGTCAAATCATGAAAGACTTTTTTAAAGAGCGCCGTAAAACACGGAGGAGTACCCAAGAGGCTGAAGGGTCCGCACTCGAAATGCGGTAGGTCGGGCAACCGGCGCGGGGGTTCAAATCCCTCCTCCTCTGCCATATAAAATATATAAAGCGCTAACCATGGTTAGCGCTTTTTTGCGAAGGGACCACTACTATGAAAAAATATTACCCTTATCTCATTACGGTGAGTCATATGATTAACGACTCCTGTCAAAGTGTATTACCTGCCCTCTTGCCATTATTTATCTACACTTATGGACTTAGTTTAGAGCAAGCAGGCTTTCTCATATTAGCCAATACAGCATTATCTTCATTGTTACAGCCATTATTAGGTTATGTCTCTGACAAGATCAATCAGCCACGGCTCATCGCCTTAGGTGTTCTGCTCTCTGCTTGTAGCACAGGTGCCATGGGTTTTGTAACCTCCTATGAAAGCTTACTTGTTTGTGCTACCTTAGCTGGTGTAGGCTCCTCTATCTTCCACCCTGAAGGAGCGAAGATTATGAATCGCCTCGGAGGTGGCAAAAAAGGTAAAGCCATGGGTACCTTCGCCATCGGCGGTAGCTCCGGTTTTGCCATCGGCCCACTCTTTGCAGGCTCTATTGCCTATACAGTAGGTCCTCATGGACTGGCAGCTTTCACCATAGTGGGTCTTATCATCTCAACGGTTTTATTCGTCCTCATGCCACACATAGTCACTCAAGCACGCACTATCGACCAAGCGATAGCTATGGAAAACCCTACACTAGTGGCTAAGCCACTAAAAAATTACTGGAAATACTTTGGCATCTTGTTTATTATCATCCTAAGCCAATCGGTAAACTTCCGCGTTATCAATGCATTTATTCCTATCTTCTGGACTCGTGAACTCGGCACTAGCCCAGAGCAAGGTAGCTTTGCATTAACCATATTCTTTAGTATCGGTATCTTCATGACATATATTGGCGGTCTATTAGGCGACAAATATGGTCCCATCAAAATCATTAGACTATCCCTATTGATTTGGTTGCCAGCCATGTTCCTATTAACAGAAGTGCCAACCTTCTCCCCTATTATCATGATGCCTATAGCCTATATGTTACTACTCATGATTGGCGCTGCTAAAGCTCTTAGCTACAGCCCCGTTATCGTACTAGGCCAAACCTACCTTGCTAAAAGCATCGGCTTTGCGTCCGGTATTACCCTCGGTGTGAGCCAAACTATCGGCGGTATCATCGCACCTGTAGTAGGTAACCTTGCAGATACCTATACTTTACCTGCCGCTATGATGACACTCGTACCATTCCTAGTAGTAGGACTTGGGGCTTCATTGATACTTAAAGATCCTAAAAAATTACAATAAACAAAAAAGAACTCTTCACGTGAACTGTACCCCAAAAATTGGACACAATTTTTGAAGGTACAGACCAACGAAGGGTTCTTTTTATATTCAACTAAACACATCACTTGCAGTTTAGTGTTTTAGCATTTCATTCAATATAACTACGTCCGTTTCTTTCATGCCTTGAGCCACAGCACCAATACTGCGGATAGTTTCATCAACGGAGTATGCTACAAGGCCATCGCCTTTTTGGTAGTTTTTGTTAAGGCGAGCTTGTTTATATCCCATAAAAGCGCCATCAAGGGAGATTGCAATTTTTCCTGCACAGGATGGTTTTGCACCATCACATACGATACCAGATAAACTTGCAAGACCATTTACAAGGGTATTCTCGATGATATCTTTACTATCACCTTTCAAGAAGGCTATGCCTGCTACACTTACCACACCGGCAGATACAACGCCACAGTATGCAGACAATTTACCAATACCAGATTTAACGTAAAGCGTTAGCAAGTTAGCAAAGACGAGCGCTCGATACAATTCATCATCACTTTTACCAAGTTCCTCGGCAGTCGTAATGATTGGCACAGATACGGTTAAACCTTGGTTACCGGAGCCAGAACAAATAACAACAGGCAATGGACAACCACTCATACGCGCATCAGAGCCGGCTGCGGCACGAGCCTTACATTTCGTTTCGAGAGATGGATTTTCTTCATCTAACAATAACAATTGTCCAATATTAGATCCATAATCATTAGACAGCCCTTCCTTAGAAATTGCAGTATTATACTCAACTTGCTGTTTAATTTGAGGTAGGATACCAGAAATATCACCTGTTAAAGCAAATTCGTAAATGCTATCGAAGGTCATGGCATATTCTGTTTTAGCCGCTTTCTTAATTTCATTGACTGTTTCAGAGACAATCTCGCCATCTACTGATACATAGGTTACATTCGTATGGTCATTTTCAATGCGAACAACCGCTGTATGTTCATCTGTTTCTGCAGTGATTTCTATATATAGATTATCTACGCCTTCAGCAAGTGAAACGGTACAGAAGTTAGCATCAAGCAATGTACCAAGCCATTTTCGATCTTCGTCTATAGCAGATTCCAACACCTCTAGTTCACGCTCTGGATGACCTACAATAGCACCCAGTGTAGCGGCCGCCGTTAGTCCTTTTCGCCCCCCAGAATTTGGAATGACTACAGATTTTACATTTTTGATAATATTCGCGCTGCATCTTGCGTGAATATGGTTAGGAAACTCATCTAAAACAGAGACTGCCTTCGCAGCCGCATAAGCCAATGCAATTGGCTCAGTACAACCGAAGGCAGGACGCATCTCTGACTGTAACAAAGAAATATAATCCATCTTATACTTCCGCAATAATTTCCACTTCTACAATAACGCCTAATGGAAGGTCTTTTACTGCTACACATGAACGAGCTGGTTTAGAAGTGAAATATTTAGCATACACTTCATTAAATGCTTTGAAATCACCAATATCAGCTAAGAAGCAAGTTGTTTTAACAACCTTGGAAAAGTCTGTACCAGCTTCAGTCAATACGGCTTCAATATTTTTGCATACTTGTTCAGTTTGCTCTACAATGCCCCCTTCAACAACTGTACCAGTTGCAGGATTGAGTGGAATTTGACCAGAAGCAAATAATAAACCGCCAACCACTTTAGCTTGAGAGTAAGGGCCTACTGCTGCTGGTGCTTTGTCTGTAGAAATTGTTTTCATGATAAATCTCCTTTTATAAATAAATATAAATTAATATGACTATATTTAAGGTGCGAAACTCATGTTGATGCCTCGATATATATGACTTACCTCAATATATCACATATTACATAAAAGTACGTATATAACCAATTATTTAATTGATTTAAATGCATTGTCAAATATTGGTTTGAAATAATCACGTTGTACATCAGTTGTTATACCTACATACAACACTGGTTTTCCTGGCTTCAACACAAATGCAGCATTTGCATAGAGTGGAGTTTGTACATTTCCATCTGCATATAACAAGCGAGAGCTTGCTGCATATGTTTGATATTTTGTACCAGCCACCGGATGTACTTGTTCTGCATTTTCTACGGTTAGAGTTTTAAGTGTTTTAGGCATAATCGTTGCTTTTTGGGGATCACGACTAGATACATTAATAGGTCCATTTAAAGGAACTACCGTTGTGCTAGTGGGAATCTGTTTATTTATTGTTCCTAATAAAAGTTGCTCTGTTACAGGATCAATTTGACCTTTATCAAGAGCGGCCATTGCCGCTATAAACATAGGGTCATTAGCCTTTTCTTTAGCCACTTGTTGCGCTATTTGTTTAACATCTACAGCCACTACGAATGCATCTTTTTGACCAGTTTTATCTGCCCCTTGCAATTGGTATATATCAAAATTAGTACCAAAGTTTTGGAAAAATTCCTTTGCCATCATATTCGCCATCGTAGATTTTGAGGGATTCTGTTGCATTTGTTTCTCTACAAAATCACGTGTATTTGTTTTAGACGCAGAAACAATATTTACATTATTAGGCACTACCATGGATCCTGCAATTGTTTGTACATCCTTAGCAAAACCTACGCCAGATACAGTACCCATTAGGCAAGCTGCACAAGCCAATACTTTCAAAGATTTCATATTATTTACCTCCCTTGAGAGATTGTGTTTGATACATATGATTCAACTCATTAGCCCAATAATCATAGCTAGAGTCATCAGACATTAAAAGCTGTAAAGATACACCTTTATCTGTAGGAACAGCATAACCAATTAAGGAATAAGTATTTCTAAAGCCATCATATTTTAGACTACCGCGTAAATCGCCTGTCACAGCTGTACCATAGCGTGTTTGCACAGGTTTATAGGCCACATGCGTTGCATCTAGGCTCACTTGTTTTGCCATAAAGTCTACATAAGAACGGACCTCTTCTATACTTTTAGGAGATGATTTCTTATCTGTAGTAAGCATTTTATCAAAGGCACCTATAATTTGAGAAGGTAACTTATCATTTATCGTTTTCAAATCTTTTGCTAACTTAGCACCTTCAACAGTATTGCTTTTTAAGCCTTGTAATTGTTGTTGGGCCGTCTCTTTAGAGTAAGATTCTACATGTTTAGAGATGGAGTGCTTTAATGCAGCTTTTTCCGCATCTGTCCCCTTCTCTAAAATAGTCTTATTCATACCTATAACTTGATCAATAGCATTTTTGGAATAGTTAATAACAATTAAACTACCTGTATGATGACCTTGTTTATCAGTACCTTGCAGTTGATAGAAGGAGTACCCATCAAGAAAATCCCCCTTCACTGGTTCAACAGCTACACCAGTCTGTACTTTCACAACATTATTAATAGTATCAACAGCAGATTTATTTGCTACTTTGAGAAATTTATCTTGTTCTTGATTACGCAATCTTGCATCAGTAGAAATATGCACAACTTCTACAGCTTTCACAGTTGGGGAAGTACTGCCGTACATACCATAACCTAAATCTACCGTATCAGCACATGCCACTGCCCCCATACCCACAGTTAAACAGGTAGCACAAGCCAATGTCATCAACTTTTTATTGAGAGTTCTCATAAGACACCTCACCTTTTTAACAATACACTATGTATAGATTGTTAGATAATCCGTGCAGTATATATTAAGAGTTTAAAAGATAATCTATACTGCATATATTAATTATTATACTATATCGACATATATAACTGTATAGTATAATTTACAAGCTTACCTTTCTGCTATACAATACATAAATAGACATGTAAAGATGATATATGTATGAGAAATGGAAAGGAGTGCACACTCGGTGTGCTTTTAACATGATACAAGAATTAATTCCCCTCACTAGGCCTCGCACATTAGCTGCTGCATTGGGGCCTACCATTTTAGGTGCCGCCTTTAGTTATTACGCATTTGGTGCTGCTCAGGGTACAGGTCTTGCCATTTTACATACAGTGCTCATATTTTTAGCTGTTGTAACAGCCCAAATTGTAGCTAATTTATGGAATGAATATAAAGACTTTAAATCTGGACTTGATGCTGGTCAAAAGGTAGGTAATGCTGGTTCTATCACACGTGGCGTTATAACACCAGAGCTCATTATAACGATGATTAAAGTACTCATGTTTGTACCCATTATCATTGGTCTTTATTTATCTACTACTATAACTTGGTACTACATTCCTGTAGGCTTCTTATGTATTCTAATTAGTTTCCTTTACTCTGGCGGACCAAAACCAATTTCTCGAACACCATTTGGGGAAATTTCCTCTGGTATCGCCATGGGTTTTGCCATCGTACTCATTACAGGCTATGCTTGGACACGAGAATTATCCTTAGCCCTGTTAATTCCTGCAATTCCATCTACATTGCTAGTTGGTTCCATCATGTTGACGAATAATATCCGAGATATTCGTAATGATGAAAGCCATGGACGTCACACGTTACCAATCATGCTTGGTCGTGAAAGAGCACTCAGCTTAATGAGTATTTCATATATTTTCAATTTTATTTGGATCATTGCTTGGATTATAGTAGGCCATATGACATGGTTCGCCTTATTAGCATTCCTTGCAGCACCACTAGCTTTCAAAACAATTCATACATTATCTACCAATACAGATGAGTTCCAATTAGATAAGGCTATGGGTACTACCGCTGGGGCCGCTATGATTTATCAACTAATGTGGGCGATTGGACTTATCATGGGCAAATTATTTTAAAAAATGAACATACTTATATTATAGGTTCTCCATAGTTTTTAGTTATGGAGAACCTATAATAATTCCTTCTTGATAGATAGGAAATTATTTAGTACTATAGATTTAATATTTTATATGTAATTATTGTATAAGGAGTGTGTCTAATGAGAAAATTTTTAGCATTGGCAGCTACTGTCATCCTTGGCGGCGCTTTATTAATCGCAGGCTGTGGTAACGACAACAAACAAGCTGCTAGCGATGGCAAACAAGTATTAAAAATTGGGGCAACAGCAGTACCTCACGCAGAAATTTTAGAACAAGTTAAACCGATTTTAGCAAAAGATGGTATCGAATTAAAAATCACGGAATTCACTGATTACAACACACCTAACTTGGCTTTAGGGGACAAAGAGATTGATGCCAACTTCTTCCAACACGTACCTTACATGGAGGAATTCGCAAAAGCTCACAAACTTGACCTAGTATCTGCTGGTGGTGTTCACCTTGAGCCAATGGGTTTATACTCCCGTAAAATCAAAGATTTGAAGGATCTTCCAAAAGGCGCTAAAATCGCTATTCCTAATGACCCTACAAACGGTGGTCGTGCATTATTGTTGTTACAAAAACAAGGTCTAATTACATTAAAAGACTCTACAAACATCTTATCTACAGTGCAAGATATTACTGCGAACCCTAACGAATATCAATTCGTAGAATTAGAAGCAGCACAAGTACCTCGTTCCCTTGACGATGTAGCCTTAGCCGCTATCAACACTAACTTTGCATTAAACGCAGGTCTTAACCCTGGCAAAGATGCATTGGCAATTGAAAATAACGATTCTCCTTACGTAAATATCGTAACTGTACTTAAAGGCAATGAAAATGACCCTCGCATCAAAAAATTGATGGCTGCACTTCATAGCCCTGAAATTATCAAATTCATCCAAGAAAAATACCAAGGTGCTATTGTTCCTGCATTTTAAGGCATACCAAAAAGAGACCACATCAACGTGGTCTCTTTTTTATATGTTATCGGCCCCGAATCTAAAAGGTAATAAACCTTCTAATTCAACAACTGTATAGTCCCCTCTTAAATTCGCCATTATAATACGAGGTATTTCAAATTCAGAAATCACCTGACGGCAAGCACCACATGGTGCACAAGGCCCTTCCGTATCAGCAACTACGGCAAGGGCTTTAAATTTTGTTTGCCCTTCCGACACGGCCTTAAATATAGCAGTTCGCTCCGCACAATTAGTTAATCCATAAGAAGCGTTTTCTATATTACACCCTTCATAGATGGTTCCATCTTCGCAAAGAAGGGCTGCGCCCACACCAAAATGTGAATAAGGACTATAGGTTTTGTCGCGAGCCACAATAGCACGATCGATGAGCTTTTGAATATCCTTTTCTTTCATATTGCACTCCTCACTCTACAATATCTAGTATAGTATCCACTACTTTAGGTACAGTATTACCAATAGTAATCGCAGCTAAATAGGTCTGAGCCGCATTAGTGAATAAACTTTCATCAGAAGCATATAGTGTAGCTATCCTTTCACCCATACTAACGGCGTCCCCAGTTTTTTTGTGCATTACAATACCTGCACTATAATCGATGGGACCATCTTTAATAATCCGACCGGCTCCAAGCATAACGGATGCAATCCCGCATTGTTCTGTATTCATATGGGTAATATAACCGTCTTGAGGCGCTGTAACATCATAGGTGAATTTGCCAATGGCTAATAGGCTTTCATCATCAATAACTCGGCTGTCGCCATCTTGAGCATCAATCATCATACGCAATCGTTCTAATGCGGCACCAGAGTCGAGTGCCTCTTGCACACGACTGAGAGCCGTTTCATAGTCGCATATATGACTCAATACGAGCATGTGGGCAGCCATGATAATACATTCATGCGTTAAATCTTCTGGACCATGACCTTTCAACGTATCAATAACCTCGCGAATCTCCAACGCATTTCCAATAGCATGGCCTAGCGGTCGATCCATATCCGTCAAAATAGCCTTAACTGAACGGCCATTTTCCTTTCCAATATCTACCATTGCTTTAGCCAATTCACGAGCATCCTCTATGTTTTTCATAAAGGCACCACTGCCAACCTTTACATCTAACAAAATTGCTTGAGCACCAGAAGCCAATTTTTTGCTCATAACAGAGGATGCAATAAGAGGGATACTATCAACAGTTCCCGTCACATCGCGCAAAGCATATAGCTTTTTATCAGCAGGTGCAAGCCCTTCCGACTGACCAATAACAGCAAGACCAATTTTATTAACTTGATTGATAAAAGCATCTTGCTCTAAAGATACCTTTAAATTTGGAATAGATTCCATCTTATCAATAGTGCCACCTGTATGACCAAGTCCACGTCCAGACATCTTAGCCACCTTGCCGCCACAAGCGGCTACGAGAGGCGCAATAATAAGTGTTGTCTTATCCCCTACACCACCTGTACTATGTTTATCTACGGTAATCCCATCAATATTCGACAAATCTACCATATTACCTGATTGAGCCATAGCCAAGGTCAAGGTTCCTAGTTCTCGAGCGTTCATACCATTAAAAACTATGGTCATCAAGAGCGCACTCACTTGATAATCAGGTATTTCCCCCTTTACATAGCCATCTATGACAAAGCGGATTTCCTTATCTGATAACGGCAAGTTCGCCCTTTTCTTCAGAATAATATCATACATACGCATAGTTACACCGCCATTCTAAGAAACCACCTAAGCATAGCCTAGGTGGTTTTCTATTATACTTCTTCGTTCAAGTGATTCTTTAGCAACTCTACAGCTGCACTGGCTCCAATTCGGCTACAACCTTCTGCAATATAGGCTTTCATATCCGTAATAGAGCGAATACCACCAGCGGCCTTGATCTGTACATTAGGACCAATATGCTTTTTAAAGAGTCTAATATCTTCAAGGCTTGCACCGCCGCTACCAAATCCAGTAGATGTTTTAATATAGTCTGCACCACCATTTGTAATACATTTGCAAAGCGCTACCTTTTCAGAATCTGTAAGATAACAAGTTTCAATGATAACTTTTAAAATCTTATCACCACAAGCCTTCTTAAGCGCCTCAATTTCGCTAGTTACCGCTTCAAAATCACCTTGCTTTACATCTCCAAGATTAATAACCATATCAATTTCAGAAGCGCCCTCTTCAATGGCCTGTTTCGTTTCTGCCACCTTTACCTCTGTTGTTTCATATCCTAAAGGGAAGCCGATAACGGTACATATGTTAAGTTCTGGATATGCTTCATGGGCGGATGCTACAAAATCTGGAGGAATACAAACAGATGCAGTTTTATACCTTATACCATCATCACAAACTTCTTTAATATCATCCCATGTAGCTGTAGGACGCAATAATGTATGATCTACATAAGCTAATAATTCTTTCCCCAACATAGTACCTCTCCTCACTAAAAGAACGACATTTGTTCTGGTTCTGGCTCTTTATGTAATGCATCTTGAGCAGAGCGATTTTTATCATCAATGAATGGTTCTAATGGTACACCTGTAGCCTTTAATAAATCTGGTAAACTATTAACGCCTTTCAACTTAGCAGCTTCTAATACAACCTTTGCACAAGTCTCTGCATCATCCAGTGCATAATGATGTTTAAACTCAACTCCAATATATGCGGCCATTGTATTCAACTTATGATTAACCAAATCAGGCCATACCGCACGTGAAAGTTTAACTGTACATGCATAATCTAGTTCTGGCCAAGGGATTTTATAATAATCTAAAGTAGCACGCAATACGTTCATATCGAATTTCGCATTGTGAGCCACCATAATATTACCTTTTAAATGGTTTTCATAAATGGCATTCCACAACTGATCAAAGGTCTTTTCATGAAGAACATCCTTCGGTTGGATACCATGAATTTCAATACATTCATCATCAAAACTCATAAACGGAGGCTTGATGAGGCTATATGCTTTTTTGGTAATTTGTCCGTCCTTTACGGTAATAACCGCCAAGGAGCACGCACTATTTTTAAATTTATTTGCTGTTTCAAAGTCTAATGCAACAAAATCTAACATAGGACTCCTTTCAAAATCTATATATAAGAATTATATTCATTTACTCTACTTATTATAGCATGAAATAGACTATAATCTACTGTTCAAAGGTGAGCAATAATCACCTCATTCATACCAATTTTAATTGACAGATAGACCCTCAGTATGTGAAAATTATTTAGATATGTATGTAGTATGGAGGTTGCAACATGGCAGATGACAGATTAATCGTTGCTCTTGACGTATCCACGATGGATGCAGTGAAAGAAATCGTATTATCCCTCGGTGATTCGGTTAGCTTTTACAAGGTCGGCATGGAGCTATTCTACGCCGAAGGAGCAAAAACAATTCGTTTTTTACAGGAGCAAAACAAACAAGTATTTCTTGATTTGAAATTGCACGACATTCCAAATACCGTAGCCCATGGCGTAGCTTCCTTAACACGTCTCGGCGCTAGTTTAATTACTTTACATGGTCAAGGTGGTCCTGTCATGATGAAAGCTGCTGTTGAGGCAGCTCGTGAGAGTGGCAAAGAACTAGGCGTAGAACGCCCAAAATTATTAGCCATCACCGCATTAACTAGCTTTGACGATGAATCTTGGACTGCTATTGGTGGTCAGCTACCAATTTCCGACCAAGTCATTCGCCTTGCAAAACTCGCTAAAGACTGTGGTATGGATGGTGTTGTATGTTCCGCATTAGAAGCCAAAATGATTCGTGAAGCATGTGGCGATGACTTCCTCATCGTTACCCCTGGTATTCGCCCTTCCTTTGCAACAACAGACGACCAAAAACGGGTTGCTACACCAGCTAGTGCACTACAAGATGGAGCATCTCGCCTTGTTATCGGTCGACCTATTACACAAGCCGAAAACCCTCGTGAAGCGGTTCGTTTAATTATTGAAGAAATGGAGAAAGTATCCAAATGATGACAGAACAAGAAGTAAAACAATTACTGATCGACACTCAAGCTATTTTAGAAGGTCACTTCCTTTTGACATCTGGTCTCCACAGTCCAATGTATGTTGAAAAATTTAATGTATTACAACATCCAAAATATACAGAAAAACTTTGTAAAGAATTAGCTGAACGCTTCCGCGATCAAAATGTAGAACTTGTTATTGGACCTATGACCGGCGGCATCTTACTTGCTCACGAAGTAGGTAAAGCGCTTGGCACCCGTGCTATCTTCACAGAACGCGAAAAAGGCGTTATGACATTACGTCGTGGCTTTAAAATCGAGCCAGGCACAAGAGTTCTTATCGTTGAAGATATCGTAACTACTGGTGGCTCTGTACAAGAAGTAGTAAATGTTGTCAACCAATCCGGTGGTGAAATCGTAGGTGTAGGCCTTCTTGTTAACCGTTCTGGGGGCAAAGCAGAATTCGGTGTACCTCATGAAAAGGTACAAGCATTACTTAATCTTGAAGTTCCAACTTATAAACCTGAAGAATGCCCTCTTTGCAAAGACGGCGTAGCTATGACAGAACGCGGTTCTAAACACATCAAATAATTTTTTAACGACCTATATACATGCATAGGTCGTTTTTCATTAGGAAGTTAATAAAATATTCCCAGTCCATCAACTACTGTCTATATTTATAAATAGATACAAAAAGAGCTCCTTCACTGAGGAGCTCTTTTTGTTTGTGTGTAGTTATTGTGTGTAAGAGAGAGATTCTGATACGAATGTATCACATAGAGTATGTGGCTCTATGGTGGCCATGAATGCACTTTCATGACCACGTACTCTATAATCTTATAAGAGAAATGGACTCATAAAGTATCGTTAGTTTTGTGTAGCTTGTGGCACACCTTGTTCACTTTGTTGTTGTGGTGCATTACCATTAGTTTGTTGAGGTGGTTGGCCTTGCATAGGCATTTGACCTTGTGGAGGCATTTGACCATTTGAATGTATATGCTGGCCATTATTTGGTCCCATACCATCTTGAGGCATCATTTGGTTTTGACCATTTTGGTGCATATGCTGGCCATTATTTGGCCCCATGCCATCTTGAGGCATCATTTGATTATTTCCATCCATCATATGTTTATCCATATATTTATTAGGACCATCATGTCTATGTGGTTTTCTAAACTGTTGTTCATTTGTTTTCATCCATTCACCAAAATTAGGTAAATCATTTACTGCAAACGATGTACATGCTCCAACCGCACAGATTACGGTTAAAATCGCTGTAATTATAATTCGTCTCATAAATCCTCCTTAGTCCACATTGCGGAAATAACGTTCACGCACACCACGAAGCTCTGTGCCAACAAAGACGCATGTAAGTCCACCAAATAAACCTACACCACCAAGTGCCACTAAAGTTACAATGGACAATACTGGAAATGCAGTAACATTCTCAAATGGTTGCCATGAGCTACCTAGTAAGAACAATATAGCCGGTGTAATAATGAATATAAGAGCACCTACAATATAGGATAAGGCACTTCCAATAGAGAGCAAAGTCTTAGATGCTTTTTTAGCCATGCCCGGTAATTGAGGTAAAAGACGTTCTTTATAATCATCAAATCGTGCATAAATTTCCTGCATATTAACAGATTTACTTTCGCTACCATCTTGATTCATTGTGTCTGTAATGATACCTGCATCTACGTAAGATGCATATATTTCCTCCGGAGTCCCTAAGGATTTAATGATCTCACTATCGGTAAGCCCCTTTTCATAACCTACCGCAAAATGCTCCTCATAAACCTCTATAATACTCTCCACATCTGCAACACGCGCTTTTTTAAATATATTACGCAATGCATCCAAAAAGCTATTTTTGTTCATTATTATCGACTCCTTTCAACAGCATATTGATAACACCAGAAAAATCATCCCATTCTTGACGCATCTTGTTATATGCTGTACGGCCTTCGTTCGTGATATGATAGTATTTCCGTGATGGGCCTGTAGAAGACTCCTTTAAATACGTTTCAACATACTTTTCTTTTTTCAGTCTGTTAAACAATGGATATATCGTTCCTTCAGATATTTCAATATATTCTGAAATGGTGCTTACGATTTCATATCCGTAGCGATCATTTTGTGTTAATAATGCTAGCACCAGCATGTCCATAACACCTTTTTTTAATTGAACTTGCATAGTTCCTCCCTTTTAGGCTGTGCTTGCCTGCCAATGTGAAAGCTCTCTTACGGTCACTATCATGTACTGACAAATACATAATAACATAAGGTACCTCGGAACACAAGGTACCTTACAAAAAAATATTGAAAATTAATATATTTTTTCTTATTTCTAATCTATAAACACAGTTAATTTCTGCATTTATAGAGAAAAATTTTTTCAAAAAAATTTCTTATTTATCGTATTTTTTATACAAAATCTATTAAAGTACCCTATTATAACTAAAAATCCTCATCTAAAAGATGAGGATTTTCTAACACTACAAAAGAAAGTAGTGCATTATTGGAATACTTAATTAAGTTTTATTTACTAGATTCTAATTTGAAGACGCTTCCCCTAATTTAAGCTGTGTACTCTTCATTTTGCCGTTATGAGTATAGGATACCAAAATTGTATCTCCAGGGCTCTTAGCATCAATTTGTTCTTTTAATTCAAGTAATGTAGTAATATCTTTACCATCAATTTGTGCAATCGTATCCCCTTCTACAAGACCAGCTTGTGCAGCAGGACCATTAGGATCAAGTTGAACAACAAGAAGTCCATCACCTTCATAGGTTACATTATTGCGCGCTGCAGTTTGACGGTCTACAGCCCACACCCCAATATAAGGGCGAATGACCTTACCATTTTTAATAATAGAATCAACAATTGTCATCGCAGAATTAATTGGAATAGCAAAGCCCATACCTTCAATTCCTTCTTTAGAGATTTTAGAGCTGTTAATACCAATTAACTCGCCATCTGCATTAATAAGTGCACCACCTGAGTTACCTGGATTAATGGCTGCATCAGTTTGAATCAATGGGAATCGTTGACCTTGATCATCAATTGTACGTGCTAAGGCACTAATAACACCAGAAGTAACTGAACCTTTAAACTCAAGGCCTAAAGGATTGCCAATAGCAATAGCTGGCTCCCCTACTTGCAAGGAGTCAGAGTCACCAATTTTGATAGGTTTAATATCTTTTGGAGGTTTAATTTTTACAACTGCTAAGTCCGTCTGTGAATCTGAACCTATAACAGTCCCCGTCACCGTACTGCCATCAGACAATGATACTGTAACCTCCCCATTTCTAGCCCCCGCTACCACATGTTTATTTGTTATAATATGTCCGTCATTATCGATAAGCACACCAGATCCGACACCTTCTCCAGCATAGATAGTACGGTTAAAAATATCCTTTTGAAATACTTGTGTTGTAATCCCTACTACAGCTGGCCCAGATTCTTTAGCTGCTTGTACTACATAGGTATTACGCGTTTCAGTAATAGGCTTAGTCTGTTTAGTTTGTTCTCTCACGTTTGTTGGTTGCGTATTAACAGGGCTGCCAAAGAAATAGTATCCTCCGCCTACCCCAATACCCAAAGCAAGAATACACGCAATTACTGTTTTCTTATATTTTGAAAATGTCATGTAGATCTCCTTATATTCTTCTTAATATTCTTCTACATCACCCATAACGTCTTAATGATGATTATAAAAGGTAAAATAAGAACCAAATCATAAATCATATAATTATGATACTTTATAAATACGCCACGTCTCACAATAATTCAAATCATCTCAAAATCAATTTTATAAAATTGATTTTGATGAACCTATTATAGTACGCCTGCTTTTACAATGCAAGATATCAATTTATAACTTTTCTTATGAAAGTATAATTATTATAACCGTATATCCTCCACTAGATAAATACCTAGAATCCTGAAAGAAGCTGTATAGAATGTATTTAAATATCTAAAATCTAAAAAACATAAAGGGCATTTACTAGCCGTCGCTAGCAAATGCCCTTTATGCATATAGTTTGAGAGTGTAAGGACTGTTGAGAGAGAGAGTATATGTGATCTAGATAAGCTTTAGAGAGAACTTATTAAGAGAGAGAAGTTAAAATATTACTTATCTAGAGTCATAGTCAGCCTTACTTAAATAAGTATACATGGAATATCTAAACTATCAAAGTAACTATATAAACAATTCTTAAACCTTTGATTATATCTCTATAATAAAATCTCTATAAAGTCATATCTAATCAACAGCCACGAACAACGTGAGTATAATGTGAATGCATATTCTCGATACTAAACGAATTTATACCCTACACCCCACACTGTAATAATATGCTTACTATCGGATGGATTATCCTCAATTTCTTCACGTAAACGATTAATATGAACTGCTACAGTTGCATAATCACCATAGGAGTCAAGTCCCCATACACGAGAATACAATTCTTCTTTGCTAAATACAATATCACGGTTACGCATCAAGAACTCCAACAATTGGAATTCTTTCTTTTTGAGATGAACTTCTTTTTCATTCACCCATACTTTCATCATTTTAGGGTCGAGACGGATTTCACCGGATTGAATAGCGTTTGTTTCCATTGCATCGCGCTCTGTTAAACGTTTATATTGCGCCAACATAGCTTTGATCTTCGCAATCAATACAGATGGAGAAAATGGCTTTTCAATATAATCATCAGCGCCTACGCCTAAACCACGGATTTTGTCGATATCATCAAGACGCGCAGTTACCATAACAATTGGTACACGAACTTTGTCACGAATTTGGCGACAAACTTCAAAGCCATCCATTTCTGGCAACATAACATCAAGGATAATAAGGTCTACAGGAGTATTCAATGCTGCTTCAATGCCATCTGTACCATTAGTCATAATCGTTACATCATAGCCCGCCACCATTAAATAATCACGCTCAATATTGGCAATATCCAAATCGTCTTCAATAATTAAGATATGTTCACTCATGATTCTTCTCCTTGCTTAGGAAACTCTAATATAATACGTAGACCATGTGGCCTTACATTTTCAATCACAACTCGGCCTTCAAAGATTTCCATAATTCGACGGATAATCGACAATCCTAGGCCACTACCTTCTTGAGGATTCGTACGAGACGAATCTACACGATAGAATGGTCGCATCAGACGTTCTAGAGATTCTGGCGGTACACCTGGTCCATCATCACTGATGACACAGTATACAAAATCATCATCACTCGTTACATCTATGACGCAATGACCAATATCGGTCATTTTATACTTAGCACTATTGTTCAACACATTCTGCAAAACACGTTGTAACAATTGTGGGTTAGCATTGATAAAAGGTGTTTCCGTAGCTATACGGGCCTTAATCTCAAGCCCCTTCGATTGATACGGAGCTAAATGATCTTCTACAAAGTCACGTACAAACTGACCTAATTCAATTCGCTCAGATGGACGAGATTCTTTTTTATAGTTCAATGTTGTTATAAGGAATAGTTCCTCTAACATAGAATCTAAATCATTGGCCCGCTTCAAAATAATCCCCATGTATCTTTTTTGTTGCTCTTCCGTTGGTGCAATACCGTCACGAACGCCTTCAGCATACGCTTTAATAGCCGTCAACGGAGTTCGTATATCATGGGATATACCAGCGAGTAACTCTTTTTGTTGCTCCTGTTCCATTTCAATCTGACGATTTGCCATTTCTAACGACTTTGTCATGTTCTTAACGTGAATCATGATAAATCGCGTAACAAATCGGTTAATAGCAAAAAATGTAACAATAAAGAGCAATATGGAAACTACGATAATATAGAAAGATACGGATTCCATTAAGCTATCACTACCATGAGTAGCACGCCTAATCGCAATATGGTATACATAGGAATGACGTCCATCGTACTTTCTCATTTCATAAACGAAAGTATTATTGGATTGATATACGATGCCCTGTAATTCAGGGTTAACATCAATAAGACCAACAATGGCAGAAGCACTATAGATTTGTGGATTACCGTAGTTATACACCATACTTCCTTGATCAAGTACTTCAACATATACTTCCTTTGGATCAAGTAAGCTATAGCTAGGCTTAACCAAGCTATTAATTAGATCATTTTCTAACCCATAAAAGGTAATGGTTTCAGTTATTCGACTGACACTTTTA
>ERZ772921.126-NODE-126-length-46737-cov-6.455272_pt1 | contig 46737 bp, 35 predicted proteins | sample MGYA00512117_ERZ772921 | MGnify/ENA primary metagenome ERZ772921 (study PRJEB29015, sample SAMEA2737944) | human oral metagenome | biome: human oral; feature: human-associated habitat; material: dental | place: China | collected 2150 ...
CGGAGGACAATATGTCTTCTGTACCAGTGGGCTTTTATGTTTTATGAGGTGAGAGCCGCAAAAGTACAACTATTTTTCAAACTACCAAAACTCCCACTCGTCTCACCGAACACCAAGCGAACTCTAACACTAAAAAACAATCACTAAAAAAATGAAAAATCACACTACATCACCATTACCCTTTCAAGGGTAAAAACGCAAATTCGTCAAACACTTCAAAGAAGCCCTTACACACTTCCCCACCAACGCCACCTACATCGACCTATTCGGCGGTTCAGGACTTCTTTCACACACCGTCAAAACCACTTATCCCAACGCCCACGTAATATGGAACGATTACGACAACTTCGCTCACCGATTGGCACTCATACCCACCACCAACGAAATCATCGCCCAATTGCGCCCCATTGTTGCAAATTACCCCAAAGGAACACGCATCAATGAAGCAAAACCTGCTATTTTGGAAGTCCTTCGTCAATACCCACTCGAAGCCTTAGACTGTATTACCCTCTCTGCCAACCTCCTTTTCAGTGGTAAGTACGCTACAAACTTAGAAAACCTTGCCAAAGACGGCTTCTATGCCAAAGTTACCCAAACACCCTACAATGCCGATGGTTACCTTGCAGGAGTAGAACGCCGTCAAACCGACTATCGCAACCTTATTACCGAGTTTGAACACAACCCCAACATCGTATTTATCCTCGATCCACCCTATCTTTCAACCGACATCAGTTCCTACAGAGGTGCTCAAGATTGGAAGCTAAAGGACTACCTGCATATCGTGAAGTGCCTTAATGCAATGCCTCGCTACATCTACTTCGGAAGCAATAAAGGACAGCTTTTAGACCTCTTCGACTTCCTTGCCAACGAATATGACCTCCCCAGTCCGTTCAACCACACCACACGGGTAAGCATCAGCACCAATGTCAATTACACCAGTACCTATGAAGATTTAATGATTTTTAAATACTAAAGAAACAATGAAACCTATATCCACCACTTGGCAGCGCACGCCAATCAGTTATTACGGAGGTAAGCAAACAATGCTGCCACATATCCTGCCCCTTATCCCCGAACACACCATCTACACCGAAGCCTTTTTCGGAGGCGGAGCTGTCTTTTGGGCAAAACAGCCCGTCAAAACTGAAATTATCAACGACTTCAATGCTAATGTATATACCTTCTACAAGGTTCTACAAAACCACTTTGCAGAGCTTAAAACCCTTATAGAGCGGTCTGTAGTTAGCCGAGAAGCCTACAAAGCCGCTTTGGTAATCTACCACGCCCCTTTTGCTTTTACCGAAGTGCAACAAGCGTGGGCATTTTGGTACGCTACTAACTGCGGTTATTCTAACCAAGTAGGCAACTGTCGTATCACAACCAACAGCAAGAACGTGTCAGCTCTCAACAACAAAATTACCAACTTCACCGACACCTACTCCGCTCGCCTGCAAGGCGTCCAAATCGACAACAACGATGCCACCGAAGTCCTCACCCACCACGACACCCCCGACACCTTCCACTACATAGACCCACCCTATGTAGGAGCCAAGCAAGGGCATTACGGAGGCTATGAGCAAGAGCATTTTAACGAGTTATTAGCTATCCTTGCCACCCTCAAAGGCAAGTTCCTGCTAAGCTCCTACCACAATGAAGAGCTAACCAAATACGTACAGCAATGTGGATGGTATCAAAAAGAAGTGTCAATGCATTTAGGCAGCAGCAATAGCACAGGAAAGAAGCGTATAGAAGTCCTTACAGCCAACTACCCTATATAATATGTATAGGTACAAAAAACACGGATAAGCACCCAGTCTATCCGTGTTTTTTATTACCTTTGCCCCGTTCAACCCCCGCCAAAAAAAGTACTTTTCGTTTTAATTTTTGGTACATTTCGTTTTGCGGATTATACTTGTATCGTTCCTATATTGTTCCTATATCGAATGTAAAGGGTAAGTGTAAAAAGAAAATTTTTCTACTAATAGGCAAATTTGCTAATTGATAAATTATTCGTATCTTTGCCCTCTGTACTGGTATTCCTGTCCATTTGCATATTTTTTTCCTAACTGCAAAATTAAGGAATACCAGTCTTATTTACAAGTGTTTACAAAAAATTGTCCTGTACTAAGCAATCTAATAAAAAGATTGATTGAAAGAAAACCTATTTTCCAATCTCAGTTGGCATGCCCTTAACTTGACACCTCAATAATTTTTTTATTATTTGTAGTTCTCAAGATTTTCTTGCATTATTTCGCCAATGCTTTCGACTACGATTTCACCTGTGGGGTTAGCTCCTTCGGCAAAGGTAAGGCGGTCGCCAATAGCGATATGGGTAACCTCCGAAAGGAGAAACACTACCATAGCCTCACACTCCTCGCCAGGGAAGAGGAGACCACTCTCTGTCTTAGGGAAGATTGCCCCACAGTAGTATTTGCCTTTGACGAGGAAATTAGGGCGATACCAATTGCTGATATAGGTTTTTCGCAGGCTATATAAGGTTAATTTACCAGTGATATAATTCATAATAGGGGTGTTTTAGGCGGCAAATATAGGGGCTTTTATGTGAATAATCTGTTTTTTTGTGTAGAGTAGGTTCAAATCCCAAGTACAATTATTTAACCAGTTTAAAAATTTAAGGAATAAATCAATATTATCTTTTCATTCTTTTTCATTTAATTATCAATATCTTACAAATACATCTACTCTGTTGGGTAAAAAAATTAACACAAAATATTTGTTGAGTATAGAATAATTTCACTACTTTTGCCTCGTGTTTATATCTATATTTCTTTTTCTTATAAGGGAAAGAAATAATAATTAGCTAGAGGTACATGTATTTTAATTTAATAAAGTGATTTTATGAAAATTGTTAAATTTATCGCTGTTTTTAGTGCAATAATATGCTTGTTTTCTTGTAGTGTGTCAGAAGATAAATCAGAAATGATTAGAATCGTTGAAAACCGAGATGCAAAAGAGCTACTAAATGATTTATATATAGGTAGTGAAGGTAATATAGAAGCTCTATCCAGGATATTACAAGCCTCACCTTCTACAATTCAACGAATTAGAAAAGGAGAAACAATTCCTACTGAAAAATTTGAGGAGAAAATTAGAGAGGTCTCTATTTATTATGTAGAAAATGACCAAAAATTCTCAAAACTACGGTCTGTTTTAGACTCTGAATATGGATGGTATGATTCTGTATTAAATTTCCCAATACATAGACCTTGGTTATTTTGGATAACTAATATAATAGCTATACTTCTATTAGCATTTCTTGCTCTTATTGTTATTTGGTTTTTTCTTGCTGAGTTATTGATATTTTGTATTGTTTGGTTAATAAGTTGGGGTATGAGCCTTTTTCATACTATGCCTATAGATAAATATATAGAAACAATTAACCCAGTTCTTGAGCTTCCTTTATGAGAAAAAAAATATTTTTAATTATCATAGGAATTCTTCTAATATCTTGTACTAATGAGCGAGAGAGAAAGCTCCGTGAAAAAATATCTGCTGAAATTTCTATTACAGAGAATGATAAAAAACTGCCATACGAAACATTACTTATTCAAAATGCAGAATATGAATATAAATTCAATAAGCAATATGTTGAAGAATTAGAGAAATTGACCAATGATCACTTTGAATCTCAACTTGAAAAATTTGAAGATGAAGAACTTGGTTTTTTCTCTAATTGGCAGTATATTTTCTCTTATATTACTTTTCAAGGTGATGTATGGAAAGATGAGTTAAGGTTAAAATCAGAGAAATACTTCAATCCACTAAATTTAGAGCAGGAAATACAAGAATTTCATTCAGAATATGCGAAAAAGATTACTGCATTACGTCAACAAGTGATTTCAAAACGTAATGTTGAAATAACAATAGCCAAATCTGAAAAATTTGATTTGCCTAAGCAAGTTATATTGTTAGATGATTTAAAATCTCATACAAGAAATAATCTTATTATAGAGATAGGCTTTGAATATGTTATTATTCCTATTGTTTTTCTTGTTATTGGAATATTATTATCCTGGACGCCAGCAGGCTGGGTCATTTTACTATTTGATATTATTCTCTCCACCTATTTTTCTATCCAAAATGATAAAAAAATGTTAGATAGTATCAGAAAACAATATGATCCTTCTATTTATGAAATAAAATATGATGCTATTAAAAAGAAATTAGATGATAACACATTTAAATTTTATAAAAACTATGAATAGGATATATTATATAGGTTTACTTTTATTATTAATCTCTTGTAAAAATATAGCAAAAGATACTGTAGGGGAAATAGCAGAGGAAGCTACTGAAAAATTAGCCAAGGAAACTTCTGAAGAAGTGATTTTAGAACTTAGTGAACAAGCTATTAAGAGAATAGAATGGGATGAATTGTTAGATTATTTACGAAAAAACAACAAAACCTCTCTTTCTAAAAAATTAACTACATTAGATGATGCCTTTCAAAAAAAAGTCCTCCAAGTAATTAGGAGAGATAATACTTTTTTTAGAAACCTTTCTTATGAATCCATAGATGAGTTTTCTGTTTTCACAAAAGAAATTCCTGAACTATCAAAAAATGTAGACTTGTTTCAGGCTTTTGTAAAAGCAAATAATAATATTTCTAAATCCAATTTTTATACAAATATAATTCTAAAGGAGGAAAATGGAAGTATAAAATTTCTTGCAAAAGGTGAAAATAAGGTTATAGGAAGTTTTCGTAAAGGAATATTTTCTGTGGATAAATCATTTAAAAACAGTGATTTACTACTCAGATCAGAATTAATTCCTAATAGCATTTACAAGATAAAAGGAGATAATTTCTTAGAGAAATTATATAATACAGATGAATTAGGAAGGGTCATATCAATGAAAGGAAAAAATTTAGCTCCTAATGATTTACTAGAAAGTTTAACTCAACGAAATATTGATTTAAAAAGTGATTTTATACCTGACTTTAATAAATTAAAACAAAGTTCTAAAGGTAACAATATTGATGTTGAAGTAATTTTTAAATATTCAGATGATGCTCAAGAACCCAGTGCAGTAATTATAAAGGCAAATACTAAAGGGAAAAATATAATTCGAAGAACATATACTAATAGAAGCAGTGGAATATTTTCAACAAAAGAAAATTTAGAGTTTCTTGAAACACAGAGTAAATTTTTTAAAGGACTAAACAAAGATAATCAGGATAAACTTTTAGCAAATATGATAGAAGATCCTAACCTTGTAAAATCAATACGTGAAAATCCTCAAAAAATTCAAAAATGGTTAAACACAAGGAACCATGTAGATCAATCCAAAATATTAAGAACAGCTAAAGGTGATTTCCCTATAAATTCAAAAGTGTATGCGGGAAATGTCTATTATTTTGATCCTAGCTTCAATCCTAATTTGAAAAATAGATTGATGAAAGGTAAAGGTATTGTTAATTTAAGAGGGCAATCATCCTTGTCATATGAAGACTTTATGAAGTTAGATAGAGATTTTTCAAATGGAGTACCTTTCTCAAAACAAGGTTTTCCAGATTTTAGTGAATATGCTTTCAAAGATAAAACAGGGAAAATTGTAGAAATAGACCTTGGCTCTTTAACAGGAGATAGGGCTAAAGACATTGCTTTAGCAAATAAAAAGTTTAAAGAAATGGGGTTTGAACTTGAATCGGGTTATACTTGGCATCATATAGAAAATTCATCAAAACTAATCAGAGTTAATACAGCTATCCATCAATTAGTAGATCACTCAGGAGGAGTAAGTACCTTAAAATAAAAAGACATTAGTAAAAATCTTGTAAAAGATAGTTGTTTTGTTTATTCTATTTCCTGTGATTTTGTTGTATTAATTACCTAAGTACAGGACAAAAATTGTAAGTAATTGATTTCAAACTTATTTATCTCTCTAAAAAGATACTCAGATAGGTAGTCTAATCCGTATTTGAACACACTTATAACTCTTTTCCCATCTGGTTTTATCCTTATCGTTTTAAGGTGTGTGTCAATGTAATCTTCAATCTTGTAACACCACACAAAGGCTATCATTACTAATAGCATCAACCTCTCAATACGTTCTAAGTCCCTTAAATGAGTGTGCTCTACATTAAATCCACTACTCTTAAGTCCCTTGAATAAAGTCTCTATTTGCCACCTTTCTTTGTATTTTTCTAATCCTTCATCAGGTTTATTGAATGAAATCAATATACAATAGCCTATTTTACCATTATTTTCTATCGTTTTTACACCTGATAAGTAACAATATTCTCCTTTATATTGCATAATCCTATCATAATGATAGCCTTGATAAGGTTTTAAGTTGTTGAAAAAGTTCCAAGCATACAATTTCTTATTCTTTTTAGGGCAAAAAATCAGAAAATTTTCCCGTATACGTATAAAATATCGTATCCTATGTTCATTTAAGAATCCTATCCACTTATCTCCTACAAATTCCCTATCAGCTAATAAGCAGTCGATACAATTTACCCCGAAGAAAATATACATATTCACCTTAAAAACACAGATTATTCGAAAATATCTGACCTTGATGAAGGTACAAATAGTGCTTTTTTTGAACCTTCTTTTGTATTACCATATCTCCATCTTAATTTCTATTTAATATTGCTTAACAACGCCGAGAACATAGAGATTAAAAAAAGTAAATCCATCTATTTTGTAAATTCAATGGTTTATTTTGATAATGTTACCAATGCTATCAAACGTATTGTATTCAACGAAAAACCTACTTCAAAAGAGGGTATTTCAAAGAAAAAGAAAATACCTTACAAGACTATTGACAATAAAGGAAGTTGGGAAATTAGTTTTACCCCATACAAAGGGAAACTTTTGTTTAGCTCATTCTTATTAAAAGGGAGTACGATATTTGAATATGAAGGAAAAAAAGACAAGGCTAACATTGAGCAATCTTTCTTGCGTACGGGCTTGCAAGAGGGTAAACACATTAAAAAAGCTGACCGTATAAATGTAGAAGAACCTTTCTTTGAATATGTTACTCCTCACAAACAAGGCGAAGCTAAGTTTATGCTCACTAAAGAAGAACAAGAATTTATAAACCAATAGACTTACGCAAAATTGTGCGTTATTCTAAATTTGCTAATTGATAAATTATTCGTATCTTTGCACTCAAGAATAATTTACCAAAAAAAAAAATGAACCTACCACAATATGAAGTTACTTCTGATGATAAATTGTATAAATTTACTTTTATTAGCGAAGGAAAGAATGGTACAGTAGAAAAAATGGTACTCTATGAAGAAATTAATGAGGGCGTTTTTAATTTAGCTTTTGGAGATAGAGATACAACTACTGGACATATTAATGATAAGGCTGTAACAAACAATGGTGATACAGAAAAAATATTAGCTACTGTTATTTCTACTGTATATACCTTCATAAACAAAAATCCTGATGCTTATATATTTGCAACAGGGAGCACACATACCCGCAATAGGCTGTATAGACGTGGAATTACAAAATATTTATCAGAAGCACTTGAAACATTCACCATCTATGGAATGTTGCCTAATGAAGAGTTTGAGGTATTTAACCCCAATACCGATTATGTAGGATACCTAATTCATCTAAAAAATAAACAACTATGACAACAGAAGAAAAAAAAGATTTAGAAAAGAAGATGTGGGACGAACATCAGATAAAAATTAAATTTAAAGATAGCTCAGAACCTTATAATAACGAGGGATACTTAACTGAAAAAGCTATTGCTGCTAAAGCCCTATTTAACAGAATAGGACACCCTAAGGACTTTTTGCAAGGAATTGCGCATAATTAGTCGTTAATTACTAATCAAAAGAATTGAAAAACTGCAAGGATACTAAGTTACCTTGCAGTTTTTTAGGCTATTTATTATTTCTCTTTTGTCATTTGCCTTTTTTTTATTATCTTTGCGCGCTAAATTATCTTTTCTACTGAAATGAAATACCTTATATATATACTTTTAGCCTTGGGGTTTACAGGCTGTGGTATCTACAATTTCACCGGAGGAAGTACTGGAAGTGCTAAGACTTTTCAGGTCAATTTCTTCCGAAATGACGCTCCGTTAGTAGAACCTGGTCTTGACCGCGACTTTACCCTCGCCCTGCAAGACCTTATCAATAACCAAACAAACCTAAGCCTTACCGACCGCAATGGCGACTTAGTATATGAGGGTGAAATAGTGGAATTTAGCATCACACCGATGACAGCTACTGCAGGACAAACCGCTGCCCAAAACCGCGTGACTATAGGTGTAAACGTGCGTTTTACCAATCATACCGAAGAGAAAAAAGACTTTGAAAAGCGTTTTTCTTTCTACTATGATTATCCGGCTGCCGCTCAGTTTAACTCGGTGAAAGGACAGGCTATACCGCAGATATTCGAACGCATCACTCAAGATATTTTTAACGCATCATTAGCAGATTGGTAGATTTGCTGATTTGCCGATTTGTCGATTTGCCAATAAGAAAGATTAGCAAATTGGCAAATTGACAAATTAACAAATTGGCAAATCGACAAATTGACAAATTGACAGTAAAGGAGTTCATAGAGATTATTAGGCAGCCCTACACTATCAGCAGTGCACAAGCGCGCGAATTAGACGAGATAGTGAAGGAGTTCCCTTATTTTCAGGCGGCAAGGGTACTGCAACTCAAACTGCTGCACTCTGAAGGCAACTATCGCTATAGCAAGGCTCTAAAACTGGCAGCCGTACACGTGACTGACCGCACGGTGCTTTTTAACTTTATCAATTCAAAAGATATTATTCCTGATTTCTCAACGATTAGGTCTGATTTTGAGCGCATTAGTAAAGCGCACGAGCGCAAAGAAGCAGTAGAAGACAATGCACCACCTAAAGTAAGCTATATAGATAATAGTCCGCGTAATTTTCGTCCTACCCTACCCGACCCAATCTTTGAGGAAAAGATTATCCCTGATGAGCTTATCAACCATCAGGAGCTGACTGACCTATTCGTACCTAAGACGGAGCAGCCTACGCTTAAGCCTGAGATGCCTATTTGGTCGCCCCCACCACCGGCTGACGACCCTACGCCTGCGCATTATCAGAGTGACACTGTGGCAGAGAAATTTAAGCTCATTGATAAATTCTTAGAGAACAACCCGAAAATTGAAGCCTCTAAAGACTATGTGTCGAACGTGAATTTGGCAGACGAAGTGAAGGGTGATGAGAGACAATTAATGACTGAAACATTAGCACAAGTGTATGTAAATCAGCGTAAATACAAACAAGCCATACAGGCTTATCAAATATTAATTTTGAAAAATCCAAAAAAAAGTGCTTACTTTGCAGCCCAAATAGAAAATATCAAAAAATTACAGCAAAATAATTTATAACAAATGACAGCATTCAACATCTTTTTAGTTTTATGTGTAGTGGTATGCTTACTACTCGCTTTAGTTATTATGGTTCAAAATCCTAAAGGGGGCGGACTTTCTTCTACCTTTGGAGGTAATACCCAAGTAGTAGGTGGTGTGAAGAAAACTGGTGACTTTCTTGAGCGCAGTACTTGGACATTTGCCGGCGCTTTAGCAGTGCTTATCTTAGTAGCTAACACTTTGTTGCTCAGCAATACCGGTGTCAACGCTGACTCTAAACTATTAGACGGCAGTACTCCTGTAGCTCCTCTACAACAAGCACCTGCTAACAACGCTACTGAGGCTCCTGCAACTCCTGCAACCTCTACTAACACCGGCAACTAAGAAAAAAGGTCTCCTTGAGACATTTATACGATTTCTATTCTAAGAGGTTGTCTGAAAAGTTTTATTTCTCCTTGAAAAGGGTTTGTTAATATAAATTTAACATCCCCCCTATGCACATACTCTGCTGCGCCAGCTCGCAGACTTCCTTCAAAGGGGGAGATGTGAAGGTAAGCATACACGAAAAACTTTTTGGACACCCTCCTATTTTGTTACTGCTAATTTTTAACGAAATGTTTATGATTGACTTTAATGTATACTGACAAAATGTCAGTTTTTAGAGATTGGCACGGTTTTAGGGAATAGGAGATTAGCAAATTTGAAAATCAGCAAATTTGTAAGTAAATGAGTTAATAACTAAAAACTAAACAAATAATGGCAAAATTGAATATCAAACCTTTAGCTGATAGAGTGGTGATTGAACCAGCAGTAGCTGAAACAACCACTGCATCGGGTATCATTATCCCTGATACGGCAAAAGAAAAACCTCAAAAAGGTACTGTAGTAGCAGTAGGTGCTGGTACTAAAGATAATCCTGTAACCCTAAAAGTAGGCGATACCGTACTATATGGCAAATACGCAGGTACAGAACTGAAATTAGAAGGTAAAGATTACCTTATTATGCGTGAAAATGACGTGTTGGCAGTAATCTAAATCATAATTCAACATTCAACAACTTATTAATTAAAGAAAAATGGCAAAAGATATTAAATTTGACATAGAAGCTCGCGAAGGCCTAAAACGCGGTATTGACGCGTTGGCTAACGCAGTGAAAGTAACTCTTGGTCCTAAAGGACGTAACGTTATTATTAGCAAATCATTTGGTTCGCCTCAAGTAACTAAAGACGGGGTGAGCGTGGCTAAAGAAATAGAACTAGAAGACGCTCTTGAGAATATGGGCGCTCAAATGGTGAAAGAAGTAGCTTCAAAAACTAACGACCTTGCTGGTGACGGTACTACTACCGCTACTGTATTGGCGCAAGCTATCGTAAAAGAAGGTCTTAAAAACGTGGCATCAGGTGCTAACCCTATGGATTTGAAACGCGGTATAGATAAAGCCGTAGTAAAAATCGTAGAACACCTTGCTAAACAAGCTAAAGAAGTAGGTTCTTCATCAGAGAAAATAAAACAAGTAGCTTCAATATCAGCTAACAACGATGAAACTATTGGTGAACTTATCGCTCAAGCCTTTGAGAGAGTAGGTAAAGAAGGTGTTATTACTGTAGAAGAAGCTAAAGGTACTGACACTTACGTAGATGTAGTAGAAGGTATGCAGTTTGACCGCGGTTACCTATCTCCTTACTTCGTGACTGACTCTGAGAAAATGGTAGCAGAGCTTGATCGTCCTTACATCTTATTGTACGACAAGAAAATCTCTACTATGAAAGACTTGTTGCCAGTGTTAGAACCCGTAGCTCAGTCTGGAAAACCTCTATTGATTATCGCTGAAGATATCGATGGTGAAGCTTTAGCTACCCTTGTAGTAAATAAACTACGCGGTACTCTACGTATTGCTGCCGTGAAAGCTCCTGGTTTTGGTGACCGTCGCAAAGCAATGCTTGAGGATATCGCTATCCTTACCGGAGGTACTGTAATAGCTGAAGAAAGAGGCTTTACGCTAGAAAACGCTACTATTGATATGCTTGGTACTGCTGAAAGAGTATCTATCGACAAAGATAATACTACTATCGTAAACGGTGCTGGTAAATCAGAAGATATTAAAGCTCGTGCTGCACAAATAAAAGCACAAATAGAAAACACTACTTCAGACTACGACCGCGAAAAGCTACAAGAACGTTTGGCTAAACTATCAGGCGGAGTTGCAGTACTCTATATCGGAGCTGCTTCAGAAGTAGAAATGAAAGAGAAAAAAGACCGCGTAGATGATGCTCTACACGCTACTCGTGCAGCGGTTGAAGAAGGTATCGTAGCTGGTGGTGGTATCGCTCTACTACGTGCTAAGAATGCTTTGGCTAAAATAAAACCTGTAAACGCTGATGAGGAAACAGGTATAAAAATCATACTTAAAGCCCTTGAAGCACCGCTACGTACTATCGTAGAAAACGCAGGAGTAGAAGGTTCTGTAATCGTATCAAAAGTACTTGAGTCTTCACGCGAAGCCTTTGGATACAACGCTAAGAGCGGACAGTATACCGATATGTTTAGAGCAGGTATCATAGACCCTAAAAAGGTAACCCGTGTAGCCCTTGAAAACGCTGCTTCAGTAGCTGGAATGATACTTACTACTGAATGTGCTTTGGTAGACATTAAAGACGATAAAGCAGCTGCTATGCCACCAATGGGCGGCGGTATGCCAGGAATGATGTAATAAGTTTTTCACACCATTATTCATATTTATAAATAAAAAGACGCTGTCAGTATTAACTAACAGCGTCTTTTTATTTATAATTTTTGAATTACAAACTCTTTAGGGCTTGCTTGATAATATCTTCTACCGATAACGCCTCTGGAGCTGCTTGTACTATCTTATCGACTACCTTTTCAGCTTGTTTACGCACAAAGCCCAATACTTCTAGGGCGGCAAGAGCTTCTTCTTTATGAGTACTCACTGCGCTAATAGGTGCATCGGCAAAGTCTTGTAGTTTGAGCATCTTATCTTTTAGGTCGAGTACTACTCGCTGAGCAGTTTTAGCGCCTATACCTTTCACTGACTGAATAGTAGCAACTTCTCCATTAACGATAGCATTGCGCACTTGTGCTGCTGTTAGGGAGGAGAGCATCGTCCGTGCCGTACCTGCTCCTACCCCCGAAACTGAAATAAGCAGTATAAACACTTCGCGCTCTGCTTTAGTAAGAAATCCATAAAGCGTATGGGCGTCTTCTTTAATTTGCAAATAAGTATACAGTTTGATAGCCTCACCTTCTGGCAATGCAGCATAAGTATTAAGACTGATATTTACAAAATACCCTACTCCGTGACAGTCTATCACTACATTAGTAGGGTTCTTCTCTACGAGTTTCCCTTGTAATTGTGTAATCATTTTTTAATTATTAATTGTTAATAATAACATTACTTCATTGGCAAATCGGCAAATCAACTCATTGGCAAATCACCTTTATCGTCTTTTCATCGCCTTTTTCATTGATAATTTTAAGCAAATGCTCTCCTTTGGCAGCGAAGATATTCATCTCGTGGAAAGTATCAGTAGTACCCAAATAAACATCGTCTATATACCAAAATAGTTTACCAGAGCGATTGGCTGCTTTAGCCACAAAAGGCTGTTGTTCCCCTCCAAAACTCTTAGTAGTATAGATAACACTTAAATGCTTAGGATATACAAAATCTAACGCTTTTTGGGCTACTCCTTCAGTACAATCAGAGCGGAAAGGCGGCAACGATTGGTAGTGCACGTGTTGCTGCTTATAGTACCACTCCATCACGGGGGGCAACACAAACCACACTTTGGTATATATCTGGTCTACTGGCTGACAAGAAGCATTCACCTGATACTGCCCATCAGGAGTAAGATGCACTAACTTATGATAAGGGCACTGTCCTATCTCTTTAGGAGCAAGCGTGGTACGCAAGAGCTTCTGAGGGCATTCGGGTTTGGCTAAGTAGCCCGACTGCTCGCATATCGTCACCTCCCGCATATCGTCTAAAGGCTGTTGAAACCACGTAGTGTGCGGCAAAGCATTAAAGATGCTAAACATCACAGGGGCCGCATACGATACCCCTGTAAGGGTAGGCCTCCCCTCCCCTGTAGCGTTGCCTACCCATACGGCTACCACATATTCGGGGGTCGCCCCTATAGCCCACGCATCTTTATTACCAAAGCTGGTACCTGTCTTCCAAGCTATTTTCCTAGCGGACTCATAATACCGCCACGCTACGTCATCTGTAGGGCGGTTTACTTCTTTCATAGCCGAAAACATACTATACAGAGCCCCTGCCCTAAGAGTCGGAAGGGCTGTAGTAGCTTTGCCAAAATCAGGAGGACTTCCTGCCGTATAGCTAAGGGACTGAAACTCGGCGCTACGATACTGCTGAGTAGCAGCAAAAACATTTACTTCTGACGCCAGATTAGTATACGCTTGCGCCAAATCCCATAGGTTACTCTCAGCCCCTCCCAAGATGATAGACAGACCATAGTGGTCAGGGTGGCGCGATATATTCTTCAAGCGCAACTTCTGCAATACTTCATAAAAACGATAAGTAGTAAACTGTCGCAAAAGCCATACAAAAGGCACATTCAGCGATTTGGCTAACGCCATATCAGCCGGCACTGCCCCCTCAAAACTATTGCTGAAATTCTGTGGCGAATAACCTGCTATTTGCGTTGGCACATCTGGGATTAAGGTTGTAGGCAGCAGTTCGCCCTCGTGCAGCATCGCCGCATATAAAAAGGGTTTTAATACGCTGCCGGTACTGCGCGGCGCGTGAATGATATCCACATCTTTCTGATGGTTCTCATCGGTAGGCGTATTCCCTACATAAGCCAAAACCTTACGCGTTTTAACCTCTACCACCAGCGCCGCCATATTATAAATTTCTGATTGCGAATAATGACTGTAATAACCCGCCACTATTTGACTGACTTTCTGTTGCAAATCGATAGGCAAAGAGGTCGTAATGCGCTGACCTTCACGGGTCTTACTCGCATACGCCAACAGATGAGGAGCCAACTGCGGAATAGGGTGTGGCTCTGTTGGCAAAGGCTCTGTAAGGGCTAAGTCATAGGTCTCTTTATCGATAATTTCAGCCGTATAAAGTTTGTGAAGTAGTGCATTGCGCTTAGCTAACAGTCGCTGTTGATTCTTACCCGGGAAGATAAGACTGGGCGCGTTGGGCAATACAGCCAAGGTAGCACTTTGCGCCCACGAAAGCTGATGAGGCGCCACCCCAAAATACCGCCAAGCCGCCATATCAAGCCCCACTACATTCCCACCAAAGGGCGCGTGCGAGGCGTAAAGCCTAAGAATAGATTCCTTCGAATACCTAAATTCTAAGCGAGTAGCCCAAATCATCTCTATCAGTTTTTCAGCATAAGTGCGCTGCTGGTGGTTGCGTGCTATACGCACTACCTGCTGGGTAAGGGTACTCCCTCCGCGCTGCACTCGTCCGCTCTTTACGTTGCGCACCAAGGCTTTGACTACAGATACCGGATTTACCCCCCAATGGCGATAAAAATGAGCGTCTTCAAACTGCAATACCGACATTTTAAACCGATAAGGCACGCTATCTACCTCCGGAAAACGCCATTGCCCATCAGTGGCTATCTTAGCCGACAGCAGTTTCCCCTCTGCACTCTCAAGCACCGTAGCATAAGGCTGCGGAAAGAGATGGCGCGGCAAACAAAAGGCATAAGCGAGCAGCAATAGCAGAGCCACCCCCGATTTGATAGGGTGCTGACGTACCTTTTTCTGTATATAACTGATGATATGTAGCAAACGCTTCTTCATTGGTGCAAAGGTACGCATAATTAGCAAAAGTAACAAATTTGTCAGTTAGCAAATTAGGGTGTATCTTTGCGCCTAAATTTCTACAAAAACAAAGAAAATATGTTTCAAGGTGTATTACAAAAGATGCTAACCGAATGGGCTGACCCTATACGGTATTACCTGCCTATGCAGGGCGATTATGTACTGATGAACAATCTATTAGGAAAGGCTATCACTATAGACTTAAAGGGCTTTCAGTGCCTGAATTGTGGCCAGAACAAACCTATTTTTAGGCAGGGCTATTGCAAAGAGTGCTTTTTTGAAGTCCCTCAAACTGCCGATTGGATAATGCACCCCGAACTGAGCAAAGCGCATCTAAACATCGAAGAACGCGATTTGAACTATGAGCAACAAGTGCAGTTGCAGCCTCACTACGTATATCTGGCCAATTCAAGCGAGGTAAAAGTGGGGGTAACTCGCAAAACGCAAGCCCCTACCCGTTGGATAGACCAAGGGGCGCACGAGGCTTTGGTACTTGCTGAAGTGCCTAACCGCTATTTAGCTGGAGTAGCCGAAGTAGCTCTCAAAGAGCATTTAGCCGACAAAACCAACTGGCGCAAGATGCTCACCAACCAAATCACCCCAGTAGATTTATTAGCGGTCAAAGCCCAAGTACGTCCTTGGGTACCCGAAGAGGTGCAGCCTTACATCACCGAAGACATAGCGCCTTTGCAAATACACTTCCCTGTGCAACAATATCCTACCAAAGTGCAGTCGCTACAACTGCTGCGCACCCCTACCTATAGGGGTACTCTGGTTGGTATCAAAGGACAATACCTTATTTTTGAAGACGATACCGTATTCAATGTCCGCGCCAACGAAGGATTCGTAATTGATTTGTCAATTTACTAATTTGCTAATTTAAAAATCATCTCACAAACACAAGCGTATTCCCTTCCGAAAACTTCTCCGAAAACACATACCCATCAGCGTTGAAGCCTTTAAGGTCTTCAGCCGAGCGAATATCGTTTTCAGCCAAATAGCGCACCATACGTCCGCGAGCTTTTTTGGCGTAAAAACTCACTATTTTCAGCGTATCGCCCTTGTAATCTTTAAAAACAGGGGTTATTACGCTTGTTTTTAGCTTAGCAGTATCAATCGCCTTAAAATATTCTTCACTGGCGAGATTGATAAAAAGTTCCCCTTCTTCCAACTCATCGTTCAGAGCCTGCGTGATGCGCTCTTTCCAAAAAGCATAAAGATTAGCGGCCTTGCCTACCGGCAGTTTAATGCCCATTTCCAACCGATAAGGCGCGATAAGGTCTAAAGGTTTTAAGATTCCATAAAGCCCAGAGAGAATGCGCAAACTCTCTTGTAGCTTATCGATTTGAGCCTCAGCCAGCGAATAAGCATCAAGCCCCTCATATACATCGCCGTCATAGGCAAAGAGGGCTGGACGCGCGTTTTGCGGAGTTAAAGGCATCGTAAAGACTTGGTTGCGTTGCCAATTCAGTTCAGCAAGTTTGGGCGAAATACTCATCAAGGTCGAGAGTTTCTGGGGTGATAAGGGTTGAAGAGCCGCGTGTACCTCAGCGATTTCTTTGGTAAAGATAGCCGACGAATAACGCTCTGTAGGGAGCGGAGAGGTTTCATTGATAGTTTTAGCCGGTGATATAACGATTTTCATAGTATAATAATTAAGGGGACAAAGATAGAAAAAATTTCTGTAGCCATCTACCCTATACAAACAATATAGGAAGAATACAGGAAGAGCGAAGGTTTAACGAAAGATGAGCAAAGTATAAACGTCTAATCATCGACTAAAAACCAGAAAAATATCCTACCACCCATTCCTCCCAGCCCTCTCAAACCTCCCAGCCCTCTCAAACCTCCCAGCCTTCCCAAACCTCCCATTCCTCCAAAACTTCCCATCTTTTTTTATCAAAAAAAATACACTTCTATCGCTCTTATTATTAAATATTTTTTTAACTTTGCGGCATTAAAACTAAATTCTTGCAAACTAAAGAGAATATGCAAATATTTAAATTCGGAGGCGCCTCAGTAAAAGATGCTGCAGGCGTGCGCAATGTCGCTAAAATATTAGAAAAAGTAGGCTATGCCCATTCTCTCATCGTTATTTCGGCTATGGGCAAAACCACCAATGCTTTAGAGGTCGTGGTTAATAACTACTTCAAAGCCCCTACTCAGCTGCCCGAAAGCCTACAGACTATCAAAGATTTTCACTACCAGATTATACGCGAACTCTTCAGCGACGAAAACCACCCTGTTTATTGGAAAGTAGACGGACTTTTCGCCGAACTCAGTTCGTTTTTAGAGCGCAATAAGTCCCCTAAGCACAGTTTTGTGTACGACCAAGTGATAGGCTTTGGCGAATTGCTCTCTACCACTATCATCAGCCAGTATCTAAACGATAACGGCATCAAAAACAATTGGATAGATGTGCGCAACCTCATCAAAACGGATAGCAACTACCGCGATGCAGGCATCAATTGGGAAGAAACTCAAACCAATATCAGCAATAATATCAACAAGTCGTTGCTCAACATCACGCAAGGTTTTTTGGGTAGTGATGCTAACTTCTTCACCACCACTCTTGGGCGCGAGGGCTCCGACTATACGGCGGCTATCTTTGCCTATTGCCTAAACGCTAAGAGCGTAACTATCTGGAAAGACGTTCCTGGGGTACTCAATGCCGACCCTCGTTATTTCCAGCATACCCAGTTGTTGCGCAAAATACCTTACCAAGAGGCGATAGAGTTAGCATTTTATGGCGCATCAGTCATTCACCCCAAAACGCTACAACCACTACAGCAGAAAGAAATACCGCTATACGTACGTTCATTTGTAAATCCTACTGAAGAAGGTAGTGCCGTGTGCAATGTAGCGAGTTTAGAACCTAAAGTACCTTGTTTTATACTCAAAAAAGACCAAATACTGCTCTCTCTTTCCTCTCGCGACTTTTCGTTTATTATGGAAGAGGGTATCAGCTACATTTTCAAGAGTTTGCACAAAGCTCAAATGAAAGTAAGTGTGATACAAAATTCAGCTATCAGCTTTTCGGTATGTGTTGAAAACAAGTTCGACACGCTGCCTGAGCTTTTAGAGAAGTTAGAAGAGCGTTTCAAAGTATCGGTAACCGAAGGGGTAACGCTCTACACCATTAGGCACGCTACCGAGGCAGCTATTGCCGAAGTAGCAACTGGCAAAAATGTATTGCTAAAACAAGTATCATCAGATACCGTACAGATGATTATTAATTAGTCAATTTGCCAATTAGCTAATTTGTCAATGAATAGTAACGCAAATCAGCAAATTGGCAAATCAGCAAATCGGCAAATCAGCAAATCAAAAAATATGGCTCTTAAATTTTTAGAAGAAGTAAGAATGGGCATCCGCAGTGCCTCTCTTAAAAAAGACATTATCTGTTATTACATCAATAACGGTGACAACACCCTTGCCGACCTCGGTAAGGAACTCAATCTCAGCGTACCTACGGTTACCAAGCTGGTAGGCGAACTGATTGATGACGGTATCGTAATGGACTTTGGGAAGCTCGAAACCCCCGGAGGCCGCCGCCCTAATGTCTACGGACTTAATGAGAGTTCGGGCTACTTCATTGGGGTAGACATCACCCATTCTCACGTCAATATAGGGCTTATCAACTTCAAAGGCGAACTGATTGACGAAAAAATCCGTATCCCTTTTGCTGAAGAGTTGCCGCAAGAGCGCTTTGAGCTCTTGTGCCAAATCATCAACGACTTTATAGCGCAAACAGTGGTTCCTAAAGAGCATATTCTCAGCATCGGTATCAATATTTCAGGGCGCGTCAATACCCAATCCGGACATAGTTACAGCGGTTTTTACTTCGATGAACGTCCGCTAACGGAAATGTTCGAAGAGCGTTTAGGCATAGGCGTTACCATCGATAACGACTCACGTGCAATGGCTTATGGCGAATATATTAAAGGCAGGGTAAAAGGCGAAAAAGATATTCTATTCTTGAATGTAAGTTGGGGCTTAGGCTTAGGTATCATCATCGATGGACAGCTGTATTACGGCAAGTCAGGCTTTTCTGGCGAGTTTGGGCATATAGCGGTTTTCGATAACGAAATACTCTGCCACTGTGGCAAAAAAGGCTGTTTAGAGACTGAAGCCTCTGGCTCGTCATTGCACCGCAAATTTATAGACAAACTCCAACACGGACACTCGTCTCTACTCACCCAGCAAAAGAACTACGACCCCAAAGCACCCATCTCTTTAGAAGACATCATAAAAGTGGCTCTACAAGAAGATATGCTCGCCATAGAGCTTATAGAAGAAGTGGGCAATGCTTTGGGCAAGCATACCGCCAGCCTTATTAACCTTTTCAACCCCGAATTGGTGATTATAGGGGGCACGCTTGCCACTGCAGGCGATTATCTATTACTACCGCTGCGCAGTGCTATCAAAAAGTATTCGCTAAACTTAGTAAATAAAGATTCGCAGATAAAAGTATCAAAATTAGGCGAAAAAGCAGGACTTTTAGGCGCTAGCCTCTTAGCCCGCAGCAAATTTATAGGACTGATATAATGGACAAACGACTCGAAGCCTTCCAAAGGCTACTAGACATAATGGACGACCTGCGGGCGCAATGTCCGTGGGACAAGAAGCAGACAATGCAGAGCCTCCGTCACCTTACTATCGAAGAGACTTACGAATTAGGCGATGCTATACTCGATAACGACCTACAAGAGGTAAAAAAAGAGCTCGGCGACCTATTGCTACACATTGTTTTCTATGCCAAAATAGGTAGCGAAACAGGCGATTTCGATATTGCTGACGTAGCCAATGGGGTGTGCGAAAAGCTCATTATACGTCACCCTCACATCTATGGCGATGTCAAGGTCGATAACGAAGAAGATGTAAAGCGCAATTGGGAAAAGATAAAGCTAAAAGAGGGTAATAAAAGTGTATTGGGTGGGGTACCAAAAAGTCTGCCAGCCCTTGTAAAAGCCAGTCGCATACAAGATAAAGCGGCAGGGGTAGGCTTCGATTGGGATAATATAGACGATGTGTTTGCCAAAGTAAAAGAAGAAATCGAGGAACTTCACGCTGAAGTAAAAGCACAAAAGCACACCGCCATTGAAGCTGAATTTGGCGATGTGCTTTTCAGTTTGATAAACTATGCGCGCTTCCTCAAAGTAAACCCCGAAGACGCCTTAGAGCGTACTAATAAAAAATTCATAGCCCGTTTTCAGTACTTAGAGCGCAAGGCTGCCGAGAGCGGTAAGTCATTACGCGATATGACTTTAGCCAAAATGGAAACCTATTGGCAAGAAGCTAAAGGTTTTTTTGAGCAATAAGAGCGATAGCATCGAGGTTTTGCTGGTGCTTGCGGAAAGATTGTTTCATTTTCTGAACGCGCTTGCGCAAGTCAGGATAGCGCAATAAGTTGAATAAGAATTTGAGGGTGCGGAAAAAGCCTTCATCTTCTAAAATACGGCTGCCTTCTAATAATAGCATCGGGCTGTGTTGTTCTTTTATCACTTTAAAACCTTGTTCTTCTAAAAGTGTTTTCCACTCTTTAGCCGTCATAGGTCGGGCGTGTACCCTGATGTTGCTGCTAAGGTCTTTAAAAAGGCCATTTTTCACCTCCTCGCTCACCTCATCAGGCTGCAAGCCAAGTTCGTGTATAGCATAATACCCCCCTGGTTTAAGCAGGCGGTATGCCTCGCCTATAATAGCTCGTTTGTGCTCAATAGGCTGCATAGTTAGCATCGCCTCGCCGTATACTTTATCAGCAAAACCATCAGGCAGTTGGGTATCAGCCGCATCGGCTATAATCACTCGTGCCTTATCGTAGCGGATATTCTTCTTAGCAAGTACCGCCGCCTCTTTATTCATATCAACCCCCGTATAGCTAAAAGGTTTGTAAGAGCAGGCTATACTACCCGTAAAGCCCAGTCCTGGGGCAAACTCTACCACATTGTCTTTAGAGGTAATCTCTAAATTGCGTACCAACCATTCGGTAAGCAAGCGACCACCGGGTCGCAATACTTTTTTGCCAAGTTTAGCAAGAATCCAGTGTCCTTGTTTCTGATTTAAGCTGCTTTCTGTTTTCATTGTTCCAATTATTTAATTTAGGACACAAAGGTATAAAATAAAAATTAATTGTCAATTATTAATGCTAATTATTAATTGTTTTGTACCTTTGCAGTGTTATAAAGAGAAAAGCGACAAGCTATCTAATTATTTTTGAGAATTAACCTTGAATAAACAAAGAACAATGGCTGTACAGAAACCCAGTATTCCTAAGGGCACCCGTGATTTTTCACCTGCCGAATTAGCAAAAAGATACTTTATCATCAATACCATCCGCGATACATTTAGCACTTTTGGCTTTCAACCTATCGAAACACCAAGTTTTGAGAATTATGATACCCTTATGGGCAAATATGGCGAAGAGGGCGACCGCCTTATCTTCAAAATACTCAATTCTGGCGACTTTACACAAGGGGTAAAACAAGAAGATTGGGAGGCTAAGAACCCTCAAAAGCTCACCCCTCAAATATCCGAAAAAGCCTTGCGTTATGACCTTACGGTACCTTTTGCGCGCTATGTAGTACAGCACCAAGCCGAACTTACTTTCCCTTTCAAGCGTTACCAAATACAGCCCGTTTGGCGTGCCGATCGTCCTCAGAAAGGGCGTTTCAGAGAGTTCTACCAATGCGATGCCGATGTGGTAGGCAGCAATAGTTTGTGGCAAGAAGTAGAGTTCGTTCAGTTGTATGATGCGGTTTTTACAGCGCTTAATCTAAAAGGGGTTACTATAAAGATAAACAACCGCAAGATACTCAGCGGCTTTGCTGAAGTGATAGGCGAAAGCGATAAACTCATCGACTTTACAGTAGCTTTAGACAAACTCGACAAGATAGGCGAAGAGGGTGTTATAAAAGAAATGAGCGAAAGAGGTATCAGCCCAGCGGCTATCGAAAAGATAAAACCTATCTTTGGGCTTAAAGGGTCGTTTACCGAGAAGTTAGCTGCCTTATCTGCTATTTTAGCTACCTCCGAAGTGGGGCGCAAAGGCATAGAAGAACTCACTTTCGTAGGAGAACAAATCGCTGCATTAGGGCTACAAACCGCCTTATTAGACCTCGATGTTACTTTAGCACGCGGACTGAATTACTACACAGGGGCTATCTTCGAGATTGCCGCACCTGCCGGAGTGCAAATGGGCTCAATAGGGGGCGGTGGTAGGTATGACGACCTAACCAGCATTTTCGGACTCAAAGGAATGAGTGGTATTGGCATCTCCTTTGGCTTAGACCGTATCGGTTTAGTGATGGAAGAGCTCAACCTCTACCCCAAAACGCTTAGCAGTACAGTCGAAATACTATGCTTAAACTTTGGCAATGCCGAAGCACTACAGAGTATGAAGCTATTACAACAACTCAGAAAAGAAGGCAAAAAAGCAGAGCTTTACCCCGAAGCGGCTAAGATTAAAAAGCAAATGGACTACGCTAACAAACGCGGCATACCCTACGTAGCTATCATAGGCGAAAGCGAGCTACAAAAAGGCACTTATATACTGAAGAATATGCTAACGGGCGAGCAAGAAGAGCGTGAGTTTAGTAAATAATGATAATATTGTAATATATAACATATAAACTAATGAAGAACTTTATAGAAGAACTGCGCTGGCGCGGTATGATTCAGGACATTATGCCTGAAACAGAACAACACCTTATGGAAGGACTCCGTGCTGCCTATGTAGGTATTGACCCTACTGCCGACTCGCTACATATTGGTCACTTAGTAGGTGTGATGATGCTACGCCACTTTCAGAACTGCGGACATAAACCTTATGCCTTAGTGGGGGGTGCTACCGGTATGATAGGCGACCCTTCAGGCAAATCAGCTGAGCGCAACCTATTAACAGAAGAAGTACTTGCCCACAATATAAAGGGTATCCAAAAGCAATTGGCTAAATTCCTCGATTTCGAAAGCGAAGCCCCTAACCGTGCCGAGTTAGTTAATAACTACGATTGGATGAAGGAATTTTCGTTTCTCTCATTCATTCGCGATATCGGTAAGCACATCACTGTCAATTATATGATGGCAAAAGACTCAGTAAAAAAACGCTTCGACCCCAACGAAAACACCGATGGTATGTCGTTTACTGAGTTTTCATACCAATTGCTACAAGGGTATGACTTTTTGCACCTATACCGCCAAAAAGGACTAACGCTACAAATGGGAGGCTCTGACCAGTGGGGCAATATCACCACCGGTACCGAGCTTATCCGCCGTATAGCAGGGGGCAAGGCATACGCCCTTACTTGTCCGCTTATCACTAAGGCCGACGGCACTAAGTTCGGCAAAAGCGAAGGCGGCAACGTATGGCTCGATGCTGAGAAAACCTCGCCTTATAAGTTCTACCAATATTGGATAAACGTATCCGACGAAGATGCACAGCGATACATCAAAATCTTTACGATGCTAAGCCGCGAGGAGATTGAGCAACTTATCAGCGAACACCAAGCTGCCCCTCACCTACGCGTATTGCAAAACAAATTAGCTGAAGAGCTTACGGTACTCGTACACGGACGCGAGGAGCTACAAAAAGCCCAAAAAGCTTCGCAAATACTCTTTGGCAACTCAACTTCCGACGACCTCAGACAGTTAGATGCTAAAACATTCTTAGAAGTGTTCGACGGAGTACCGCAAGCTGAAGTAACTCGCGCAGAAATAGCAGCAGGCTTAGATATGATAGCGGCTTTATCGGCCAAAACAGGCTTTATAGCTTCTAACTCCGAAGCACGCCGTGCGCTAAAAGAGAAATCGATAGCTGTAAATAAAGAAAAAGTAGAAGAAAGCTATATAATTGCTGAGAAAGACATCATCGACGACAAATTTGTCTTGCTACAACGCGGAAAGAAGAACTACTTTGTAATTGTGATAGTCTAAAAACAAGACAAAATACAAGAGACAAAACAAAAAATGCTTTGACAAAGTTCAAAACTTTGTCAAAGCCTTTTTAGCAGTTATAACTCTCTAAAAGAGCTGATAATTTCTTTCATTTGCTGCTCGTTTTGAGTCTTTTTGCTATCGAGTGTCCAAGTAAAGATTTGGTAATAAGTTTTCTCAGTTTCTACCACTGCCACTATGTAGAACACCTTATTGCCGTTTACTTGTTCAGTAGTCTCAACCACCATAGCAGGCAGCCTATGAATAGTAGTGGTCGTGATTTTCGCCGCAGAGGGGCGCATCATCTTAGCCTCTACCCAACCCTGATAGCACACATCAAAGTAATCCTTTAGGCGAAAGCGCTCAGCAAAAGCTTTTTTGGTTTGTACGCCCAGCTTGTCTTTCAGCAGCTCAAACAGAGCTTCTGTCAGTTCCTCACGGTTATCGTCAATCACAGCCACAAAAAAGGCTTCTTTAGGATTGGCGTATTGTAGCGAGGCTTGGTCATAAAGATTGTTTTGGTAAGTAAGAGAAGTAGGTAGTTTCATTTCATACTTATCCTCTACTTTTACTACCTGCACCGAAGTCTCTGTGGCGCGGCAAGATACTAATAGTAAAAGGATAAAGATGAAAGATAATTTTTGATTAAAACGTTTCATCTCTTGCTAATTTAGTTTATTTCTGCGTACAAAGATAGAAATTTTTTTGTTAATACCAATTTTTTGTAAGATTTTTTGTACTATAACTTTTTATAACCTATTTCATACTGAAGAATGTTCCCTTTGAAAGACACTTTAAAACACCGCGGTCTGCGCAATCAGTTAGCCGACCTGCTCAAAGAAAAAGGCATACGCGATACACGTGTGCTCGAGGCAATACGGGCTATACCACGTCACCTGTTTATGGATAGTTCTTTTGAAGACCACGCCTACCAAGACAAGGCTTTCCCTATAGGCGAAGACCAAACTATCTCGCAGCCTTATACGGTAGCCTTTCAGACCGAACTGCTACAGGTAGCTCCGCGCCAAAAGGTGTTAGAGATAGGCACTGGCAGCGGTTATCAATCAAGTGTGCTGATGTACCTCGGGGTATATCTGTACACTATCGAGCGGCAACAAAAGCTCTTCAAACTTGCCCAACAACTACTGCCCAAACTGATAAACCGTCCTGTACAGATGTATTTTGGCGATGGTTATAAGGGCTTACCCCAAGAAGCCCCTTTCGACCGTATACTAGTCACTGCCGGAGCTCCTTATGTGCCCAATCCGCTATTGGCACAATTAGCCGTTGGCGGTCGTATGGTAATACCCATAGGCGAAAAAACACAAGTAATGACCCTCTACGAACGCATCAGCGAAAAGGAGTTTCATAAAACTACCTACGGCGACTTTCAGTTCGTACCAATGCTGAAAGAGAGAAATTAAACCCATATTAGTCTAAATGTTTATTTGAAGTAGAATTTCAGTTTATGGCAACTTGGAATAAAATACAAAAACTAACAGAAAGTGGCATAATAGTAGAAATGCCTGCTCCTACTATCATATCAGCAAGCCGTAGTACCGATATTCCTGCATTCTATAGCGATTGGTTTTTTAAGCGACTTGAATTAGGATATTCTACTTGGACGAATCCTTTTAATGGGGTACCCTCCTATGTAGCATACGATTTAGTGCGTTTTATTGTGTTTTGGAGTAAAAATCCTGAACCTCTCTTTAAATATTTTCCTATTTTGGAACAGCGAAATATAAAATGCTACATACAATTTACGCTAAATGACTATAAAGGCCTAGGCGAAAAAGAAGAGGAGCTAGAAAGGAGAATCCCACCAGTAGAAAAGCGCATAGATACCTTTAAACGTTTGGTAGCCTATCTTGGTAAAGGGGCTGTAGTGTGGCGCTTTGACCCTCTAATTCTTACTGATAACATTTCGATAGACACTCTACTTGAAAAGATAGCTTATATAGGTGACCAGCTGAAAAATGATACTGAAAAATTAGTGTTTAGTTATGCCGATATTGGAATTTACCGAAAAGTAAAGCACAATATGGATAAAAGTGGAATACCTTATCACGAATGGACGGACGAGTTGAAAATAACATTTGCTGAAAAACTATCGGCATTGAACCGACAGAAAGGTTGGAACTTTGAGTTGGCTACCTGTACTGAGGGTATCGACCTAAGCAATTATGGTATTGCTCACAATCGTTGTGTAGATGCTGATCTCATTACTCGCTTAGCTTATACTGATAAAACACTAATGGACTTTATGGGTGTGAAAATAGAAACTATTCCTATGCAAATGGATTTGTTTTCAGGAGAGCCAGCTATGCCAGAAGGAGCTATTTTGCTACCTAATAACCTTTATTTTATAAGCAAACACAAAAAAGACAAAGGGCAACGACAGTATTGTGACTGTATGGTATCTAAAGACATAGGTGAGTACAATACTTGTCCGTTTAGGTGTGAGTATTGCTATGCCAATACTAGCAAAGAGCTCGCAGCCGAGAACTATAAACGACACAAAGAAAACCCCAATGCAGAAACTATAACAGGAAGATGAGTATGACAACATTTATAGAGCAATTAAACAGTATTCCGTTTCCTCCTAATGCTTTGTTTTTGAACATAAGGAAAAAGGCTTGCGAACTTTTACCTAAGGACAAAGTAGAACGTGATAAAATATATCAAGAAATGCAGGGTGGTACTGCTGTATTAGAAAATGAAGATACCCTAAATATGTATCTTAATAGTTATGGCAATATGCATTATGCTAAACTAATGGAAACATTTAGTCGTTCTGTTCCTCAAACTTTTCAAGATAAAATAGAAATATTCGATTGGGGGTGTGGGCAAGGGATTGCTACCATCTGCTTTTTAGACTTTCTCAATTACAATCGTATTGCTTGCTCTTTAAGAACTATACATCTCATAGAACCTTCAAATTTGGCGGGAGAGAGAGCTGAAAATATTATTCATTACTTTTACCCTAAAGTTAAAGTAAATAGGCTACAAAAAACACTTGATGAGCTCTCCTCAAAAGATTTTGAAAAGACCAATACAACCAAGATACATCTATTTAGTAACATATTAGATGTAACAAGCTTTGATTTATCTCTGTTTATTCACTTTTTTCAGCAAACATTTTTAGGGAAAAACTATTTTTATTGTGTAGGTCCTTACTATCCTAACAACAAACGAGTAGATGATTTTGTGGTTGCTACAGCTCCTGATGAAGTTTATGGAATATTCAATGCTTCAAGAGGACAATGGAAAAATGAATGGACAATAGCTTTGCGAGTTTTCTATAAGAACTTCAAGCAAGTAGAAAGACTCGAAGACATTCGCAAACGTATTGAAGATTTTCATAAAAAAGAGCAGTTTTTTGCGGGATATGTACTTGACGCGGTTACCGAAGAGTACAAAAATACACCTCTTGGTGAAGAAACTGAAATGCTATATCATTCACTTTCGGCTTTTGATGTAAAATCGAATATAACATTAGGTAATCATAAGGAATATAACTCGGTATTAGCAGTATTAGCAAATATCATCTCACGTGGACTTCCTACTAAAGCCCCTTTGCTGTTAGAAAATTACTTTGCTGATTTCTTCGGTATTGCTACTAAGCCTGAAGCAGGTGCGGCATTGCGCTATGCAGCTACCAAAAAACTGAATGCTGAACAAATATACGATGCATTACATATTATAGACCCTCGTTTCGAGATGAAGTACTACAACGCTGATATGCTTGCAATAGCTTATGATAAAGCTTTTGTAGAACGATACTTAAAAGGTACTGATCGCGAATATTTAGCTCAGTTATTAGAGCCACAACGAAAGCTTTCATCGATGGTTCAGTTGCCTTATGAAAAGTTTGCCAAAGACCAAGCTGTTGATTTTGTTTTTGAACACCCTTATCAGAAAACAACTAAGGGAATAATTATAAACTATGATGGAAAATTGTGGCACTCACTTTGGGAAAACGACCCTGAACGTGCTACTCCTCTTAAACCCTATTATCAGCCAATAAATGTTATGAACTTTTTAGACCAATGGGAAAAATCATCTTCTTTAAGTAGTTATTTTTCTGTTGTAAAGAAAAATTACTATAAATCTCTTACAGGAGATTGGGCACAAACATTACAGATAGTATTATCACCTATAGCTATAGCACGTGTAGAACGTATGCTTATTGAGGCTATGATGAGCAATGCGCTCAACCTCTCAGCCGAAGAATGGAATATCTTAGTGATAGAACGTGATATGCCTTGTGCTGCTATAGCTATTGAGAACTTTAAAGAAATGTATGCTCACCTAATAGCTTTGGCAGAGATAGACCAACCATTGCCTAAAATCAACCTAAGTATTGTAAGTACTGAAGCATTTAAAGATTCACCATTGCACCTGAAAGAAAGGATAAGCACAACTCCCACAAATGATACTTTTGACTTATGTTTAGATGTATCGGTGCTGTTGCGCGATAATATTGAAGCTCTCCCTTTAACAGTAGATGCCAAGACGGTGTTTATCATACGTTCTTCACACTACAAAAAACACGAACGGCAAATATGTACTGCTGAAAGTATCGTTTATCCTCCTTTGGTTACCAAAGATAGTGTGGGTAAATACGAGAGTATTCCTGAAAAAGAAGCACATCTTACGTACTTTTTGCAGAATATATTTAGGAAGCCTGCTTTCCGTATGGGGCAGTTGCCTATCTTGAGCCATACTTTGGGCAATAAAACTACCATAGGACTTTTGCCTACAGGAGGGGGTAAATCACTCACCTACCAGCTGTCGTGTATTTTGCAACCAGGAGTATCAGTAGTGGTAGCTCCTTTAGTATCGCTGATGATAGACCAAGTGCGTAGTATGCGCGATATTCGCATTGATGCTTGCGACTGTGTGAATAGTGGAATGACAAGTGCAGAGAAGAATGAAAAGCTAAACTTGCTACAGAGTGGGGCAGTTCTTTTTATGATACTCTCGCCTGAACGCTTTATGATAAAAAGCTTCCGTGAAGCACTGTTAACAATGACCGAAAAGAATTATTTACACTTTGCATATGGTGTAATTGACGAAGTGCATTGCGTATCGGAATGGGGACACGATTTTCGTACAGCTTATCTACACTTGGGTAGGAATATGATGGAGTATATGCGTACTAAATCAGGGCTCAAACTACCTATTATTGGGCTTACGGCTACCGCTTCGTTTGATGTACTTGCCGATGTAGAACGCGAGCTTACTCTAGGAGGTAAATTAGAAATAGACAGCGAAACCATCGTGCGCCCTGAGAGCGACTCACGCCCTGAACTTACGTATAGAGTAATAGAAGTGAAGGCTGATTTTGATTCTTTGAAAATAGGTGATAAAATACCAAATAAAAATACACGTAAAATACGTGAAAAAGTTGCGGAAACTAAGAAGAGATATTTACAAGAACTTATAAAAAAAGTCCCTTTTGATATAGATAAGAACAATCAATTAGGAGAAAATAAAGAATGTTATATAAAAGATTTTAACCCTGATGTTTTTTTTGATCCTATAGAAAAAACTTATGCCAATGCCGGTATTATATTCTGTCCGCACCGAACAGGCAATTTAGGGGTAAAAGAAAACAATAGTGTTTCATCAAGTTTAATAAATAATAGGCTGCTAAAAATAGGCACTTTTATAGGAGGAGATAAGCCAGAGGCTGATATGAAAACCTTTATAGACAATCAGCAGAATATAATGGTAGCGACCAAAGCCTTTGGAATGGGAATAGATAAGCCTAATATACGTTTTACTGTGAATTTTAATCACCCTTCTTCTATTGAAAGCTTTGTGCAAGAAGGAGGACGTGCTGGGCGCGACAAAAAACACGCTATTTCATACATTCTTTATGAGCCTACGGAATATGTCCATTTTTCAGCAGATAAGATAGAAAATATAAAGAGTAAAATTGGAAATACTGAATATTTAGAAAAATATAGAGGTTCATCTGTTTTGATAAACGATTTTCATCGTATTGGAAAAACAGAAGGAAAAACAGAAACTGAAATAAAGACTTTACTACAATTTATACGAGAACAAAAGTATATAGAAAATGCTGATAAAGAAGTAGTAATGTACTTTCATAACACCTCTTTTAAAGGGGTAAAAAAAGAAAAAGAAATTCTCTCAGAGATGACCCATAATATTCTGAATGTTAAACCTACACTATTGAAAGAAGTACAAACAAAACTGAGGGATGCATTGGGTGATGAAGATTTGTATTTGAAAATAGAACTAAAGAAAAATGAACTTGTTGTATATTCTGAAGAAGAAAAAAACAAGCAATACGGTCGCATTTTCTTAGGTTCTCTTAATCCTAGATATATTAATTTAGAACTTCCTTTATGCCAAAAAGTGGTGAATAAGCTTATTAGCATCCTCAGAACTTATAAAAAACACCAAGCAGAAGATTTAAATAAAGTTATAGAAGAGAAAGATGTTACCAAAATAGGAATTTACCAAGCTATGGAAAAAGCTGAGAAGGGTGGCTATGTGTATGTAACCATTTCTTGGGAAAATTCTATAAACCAAAATAAAAATGAACTCTTAACTAATATCAAACAGCAAATAGAACAAATTGCTCTAAGAAAAGGATGGAAAAATGTAAAAAATGATTTTAATTTAGAGTCCGTTGATAATTATGATAGCTTAATTACAAGAATTGCAGATAGCTCTAATGACCCAAATTGGGAACGTTACTCTAATGATGACGCCTGTCGTAAACTACAAAGAATTTTTCTACAAAAACGTGAAAAAGCAGATACCGACAAGGCTATTTACCGTATGTGTTGTATAGGCTTGGTAGAAGACGTGACAGTGGATTATAGTACTGAAACGTATGAACTAAAAGTACGTAATCGTACTGATGAGGAATTTAGGCAGTGTATGCTTGAATTCTTTAGAAAGTACTATTCTATGGAACGAGCAAAAGAGAAAGTGGCTGAAATAGATAGAGCTAAAGGTAGAAATTATTTGGATAAGTGTTTAGGTTACTTAACTGATTTTATCTATGCTAACTTAGAAAAGAAACGTTATCGCGCTATTGAAGATATGCGTATTGCCTGTGAAGATAGTATATCAGAACGTAACAAAACGGGGAATGATGAGTGGCTGAAAGAGTTTATACATCTTTATTTCAACTCTAAATACGCTCGAAAAGGTTATACGGTAGATGGAGAAAACTATTCACTATCGGAAGATACTGATGAGCAAGGACGTGAAGATTTTGCAGTGGTAAATAAATATATCAAAATTATAGAGAAGGACAGTTCAGGTACTGAGGTGGATAACGTAAAACACCTTTATGGGGCTACCCGCCTCACTCTAAGAGCACACCCCGATAATGCAGCCTTACAATTGTTACTATGCTATTGTATTTGCTTTTTAGGCGCTGGTACTAATCAAACACTGAAAAATAATGCTATTAGTGGGTATGTAGAAGGTTTTATGAAACTATACGAGTTGGAAAAAGAAGGAGTATGGCAACATATAAATGTTTTTAATAATTATATTGATAATAAAATACGTGATGAAGAACTGAGAGAACAGTTGGTTCATAAGGGAAGAGCCAACCTCACTCTGCTGATACACGAAAAGGAATTAGAACGAATTACACTAAAATATATTAACAAAGACTAATAATTACAGATTATGGCACAAGAATATGATATTCACGAGTCTTTAGTAAGGCTTGAAAAGAATTTATCAGACCTACAGTCAGCAAGAGAGCAAGTAGAAAAAACAGTAACCAGTAGCAATGCTTTAAAGGATATTGTAGTGGAATATACTAACTCATTAACAACAGTTATAGAGGAAATTTCTCATTGGAAAAAAGAATTGGAAAAATTCAATAATGTAAATGCTTCTGAAGCTAAGAATATTACAGACCTTGTACAGAGTGTCTGCAACAATATAACAGATGACTTTAGCCTTAAAATAAATACTGCTAAAAACACTTTTGACAGCGATATAAAAAGTATTACACAGAGCTTTAATAAGCAATTTACACAGTTTTCAGTATCTTGTAATACAGTAGTGAAAAACATAGATACCTCACTTAAAAGTAATACTGATACTTTTAAAGAGGAAGTGCTAAAAGTTATAGAAAATTTTAGCGATGAAAATATAAAGCTTGCAAAAACAGCAGAAGATATAAAGGATTTTAAAGTGCAACAAGAGGTTGCCTTTACTAAAATACATACTTATAATCAGGAAATTTTAGCAGCTAATACAATTATAACGGAAAAGCTAAATACCACACACAAAGCAATTAGCAATACCTCACAAGAAATTCATCAACTAAAGGTAACTCAGGAGACTGAAAATCAGAAAGTAATAAGTCATATTGACGATTACAGTAAAGAAGTTTTGAAAACTCAAGAAGCTAATTCTCAGAAAATAACGAGTCATATAGATGATTTTAGCAAAGAATTTTCATCAGCTAATACATCTATAACAAACAAACTTAATATGATTAATGAGGATGTTATTAATGCTGTAAAAGGTATAAAAGAACAAAACCAAAAATATTTTGATAAGTTGTTCAAAAAACAAGAAGGGCTAGCTAAAGAGAATAATAACAATCGTTTAATTTTGATAATTGGGATTATAGTGATAGTAGCACTTCAGATAGTGATATTATTGAAAAATTAATATGGTATAAGGGAAATAATAATCAAAAAATTACTATCTTTGCACACTTACTATTAGAAAGAAATGTACTTAATATTCGATACCGAAACCACGGGGTTACCCCGTAATTATAATGCTCCCATTAGCGATAGCAACAACTGGCCGCGTGCGGTGCAAATAGCGTGGCAATTGCACGACCAGTGGGGGACACTTATAGAACATCAGGATTTTTTAATTACTCCTGATGGCTTTGACATTCCTTATGATGCCGAGAAAGTACACGGCATCTCTACCCTACTAGCTGAAAAGCAAGGGGTGCCTATAGCAGAGGTGTTTGATGCTTTTAATAAAGCTCTTGGCAAAGCTCAGTATGTAGTAGGACAAAATATAGGCTTCGATATCAATATTATGGGAGCTGAGTTTTACCGCTATGGGGTGGAAAGTCCGTTAGATAAACTACCGGTAATCGATACTTGTACCGAGGCTACCGCTAACCTCTGCAAAATAGAGGGCGGTCGCGGGGGTAAGTATAAATTCCCTTCGCTTACTGAGTTGCACTCTTTCTTATTTGGCGTACCTTTTGCCGAGGCTCACAACGCTACTGCCGATGTGGAAGCTACTGCCCGCTGTTTCTTCGAACTTATACGGCGTGGTGAGGGCTTTAAAGAAGGTACTTTCAGCAGAGAATATATAGAAAACTTTCAAGCACATCACTCCTCACCCATAGGGCTTATAGGGCTCAAACACGTAAACCTCAAAGAGGCTTCCGAGGCATTGCGCAGCAAAGGCAGTACCCCTGAAATAACCGCTTCGGAAGAAGAAATAGCACTACTTGAAACGGCTGCCTTTGCCCATCTACACAATCATACTCAATACTCTATCTTACAATCGACTACAGCTATAAGCGACCTTGTGAAAAGCACTGCTAAAGAGAAAATGCCTGCCGTAGCCCTAACCGATAGCGGCAATATGATGGCGGCTTTCCACTTTGTGCAAGAAGTACAAAAATACAACAAAGAGGCTGAAGGCAAAAATAAGGAGGCTGAAGAAAAAGGTGAAGCACCTACCGAAACACTTATCAAACCTATTATAGGTTGTGAGTTCAACATTTGTGAAAATCACTTGGATAGAAGTCACCAAGACAATGGTTACCAAGTGGTTATCTTAGCTAAAAACAAAGAAGGGTATCAGAATCTTATCAAAATGGCTTCTATAGCCTCTACTAAAGGTTTTTATTACGTGCCTCGTATCGACAAAGAGATTGTTGCGCAGTATAAAACCGACCTTATAGTGCTTTCAGGGGGTATCAATGGTGAAATTCCCTCTAAAATACTCAATATAGGTACCAAACAAGCTGAAGAGGCTTTGTTATGGTGGAAAGACCTCTTTGGTAAAGATTTCTATTTAGAAGTGATGCGCCACGGGCAGCAGGAAGAAGAGCACGTAAATAGTGTGTTGGTAGAGCTCTCTAAAAAGTACAGCGTGAAGCTCATCGCCACCAATAACACTTTCTACATTCATAAAAAAGATGCCAGTGCCCACGATATTCTGCTATGCGTAAAAGATGGTGAGAAGCAGAAAACACCTATTGGGCGCGGACGTGGCTATCGATTTGGAATGCCTAATGACGAATACTACTTCAAAACAAGTGCCGAGATGAAGGCACTCTTTAAAGATATACCTCAGGCAATCCTCAACATACAAGAGATTATCGATAAGGTTGAGCCTTATGGCTTAGCCCGTGATATACTCTTGCCTAAATTTGATATTCCTGAAGCCTTTCAGGTAGCAGACGACCCCACAGGCAAGAAAGGTGAGAATAATTATTTGCGTCACCTTACCTATGAGGGGGCTAAGCGCAAATACCCAGAAATTACTGATGAGGTGCGCGAACGATTAGATTTTGAGCTTTCTATCATCGAAAAGACAGGTTACCCTGGTTACTTTCTGATAGTACAAGATTTTATTGCAGCAGCGCGCAAGATGGGGGTATCGGTAGGACCTGGTCGTGGGTCGGCAGCAGGGTCGGCAGTGGCATATTGCTTAGACATTACCAATATGGACCCGATAAAGTACGACCTGCTATTTGAGCGTTTCCTAAACCCTGACCGTGTGTCGATGCCCGATATTGATATAGACTTTGAAGACTCGGGCAGACAAGACGTTATCAATTACGTGATTGATAAGTATGGCGAGAGTCAGGTGGCGCGTATCATCACTTATGGTAAAATGGCAGCTAAATCAGCTATAAAAGATACCGCCCGTGTGCTGGATGTACCTCTGCAAGAGTCGAACCGATTGGCAGGCTTAGTACCCTCTAAACCCCCTGGACTTTCACTAAAAAACCTCTTCAATTGGGACGAGAAAAAGCTCAAAGAAAAAGTGCGTAGTGAAGAGCTGCCCAAAGTAGAAGAGCTCAAGCAGCTTTTGGCAGGCGGAGGCGAAGAGGAGAGCAACCAAACTATTCAGCAGGCTAACATTATTGAGGGTTCGGTGCGCAACACTGGTATTCACGCCTGCGGGGTGATTATTACCCCTGATGACATTACTAACTTTGTGCCTGTAGCCTTAGCCAAAGACTCTGACCTATTCGTTACCCAGTTTGACAACTCGGTAGTAGAAAGCGCCGGACTGCTGAAGATGGACTTCTTGGGGCTTAGTACTCTTACCCTTATCAAAGATACGATTGAGAATATAAAACAAACGCACGGCATAGAGCTCGATGCGGAGGCTTTTCCGTTAGACGATAAAAAGACCTATGAGCTCTTTCAGCGAGGAGAAACGGTAGGGATATTCCAATACGAGTCCGCAGGTATGCAGAAGTATATGCGCGAACTCAAACCTACTGTTTTTGCTGACCTAATAGCGATGAATGCTCTTTACCGCCCAGGGCCTTTGGAATATATACCGAGCTTTATCAAGCGGAAACACGGTATTGAGCCCATAGAATACGACTTGCCTGATATGAAAGAGTATTTGGAAGAAACGTATGGCATCACGGTATATCAGGAGCAGGTGATGCTACTCTCGCAGAAGCTGGCAGGCTTTACCAAAGGTGAGGCTGACGTACTGCGTAAGGCAATGGGTAAGAAACAAATAGCCGTGCTAGCTAAAATGAAACCTAAGTTTGTAGCCCAAGCCTCAGAAAAGGGGCACGATGCCCAAAAACTTGAAAAGATATGGGCTGACTGGGAGAAGTTTGCTGCCTATGCGTTCAACAAATCGCATTCTACCTGCTATGCGTGGGTGGGCTACCAAACTGCCTATTTGAAAGCGAACTACCCTGCCGAGTATATGGCTGCAGTACTGTCTAACAATATGAACGATATTAAGACGATTACTTTCTTCCTTGAGGAATGTCATCGTATGGGTATTAGGGTATTACCTCCGGATGTGAACGAATCGTTATATAAATTTACGGTGAACAAAAATGGGGATATCCGCTTTGGTATGGGGGCAGTAAAAGGAGTCGGTAAGGCTGCCGTAGACACTATAGTAGAAAATCGCAAAGAACGCCCTTATACTTCTATTTTCGACTTAGCAAAGCGGGTAGATTATAAGAGTATCAACAAAAAAGCTTTTGAAAGTATCGCTTTAGCAGGTGGTTTTGACTCTTTTGCAGGCACTCACCGCGCCCAATATTTTTATGCTGAAGCTGACGGTATTCCTTTCCTAGAGAAAGCTATTCGTTTTGGTAACAAATATCAGGAAAGCAAAAACTCAGCGCAGATGAGTCTGTTTGGGGGGATAGACGAAGCCGAGATACCCGAACCGGTGATACCTAAATGTGAGTCGTGGGGCAATCTTGAGCAGCTGCGTCGCGAAAAAGAGGTAGTGGGTATCTATATCTCAGGGCATCCGTTAGACGATTTTAAATATACTATTCAGCATTATTGCAATATCAACTTATCGCAGCTACAAAACCTCACACCACTTATCAACCGCGAACTTACCGTAGCGGGTATGATAACCGATGAGCAGCACCGCACCAGCAAGAATGGCAGTCCGTTTGGGTTCTTCACTTTAGAAGATTATGACGGCTCTTTCGAGTTCAGACTTTTTAATAAGGACTATGGTGAGTTTCGCCAATATATGGTAATGGGAGCCTTTCTATTTATCAAATTCAAAGTAGTAGAAGGCTTTTTGAACAATCAAACGCAGCAGCGAGGCGAGCCACGTATACAGATACTGCAAATAGAGTTCTTGCAAGATGTATTAGAAAAACTCTCTAAAAAAGTTACCTTTCACCTAAATATAGAGGATATTAGTCAGCCGATGATTGATAAATACAAATCTTTAGTAAGCAAACACAAAGGAAAACAGCCTGTTTACTTCGTGGTACATCATAAGGAGGATAATATCCACCTAAATATGGACAATGCACAGCTGAAAGTAAATATCAACAATGCGTTTTTAGATGAATTGGAGGCTCAATCGGTAGTTTATAACCTCAACAACCAGCCTTTAGAGAAATTTATAGCTAAGAAAGTAGAGACTCAAGAAGAAGAAGAACCTGCTATAGAAGAGTTAGGACTATCAGATTAATTTGATGATTTGATGATTAAGACAATAAAAAAACTGCAAGAGGAACTAAGTACTCTTGCAGTTTTTTAGTTTTAGAAGAAAAGATTGTATGTTACCATCCAGGATTTTGTACTAACACTCCTTTATTCTTTTGCAACTCATCAAAAGGAATTGGGTATAAGTACATTGCTCTTTTGAACAAACGTGTTTCGTAAGCAGTACGTTGGAAAAACTCTGCTTTATTATCAGTCTGCATATTCATTCCGTAGAAAGGTCCTCCTTGAGCACCTTGTCCAGGAGCTGCGTTATCGGCTATCATCCAGCGGCGTACATCAAAATAACGTTGCCCTTCAGTAGCGAGTTCTACACGGCGTTCACGGCGTATAGCTTCGCGTTGTTGTTCTTGGTTGCCTACAATACTAGGATAAGACACTTCGAGATTAGGAATACCTGCGCGCTTACGTACCTTATTTACATAAGTAAGAATATCAGGTGAAGAAGGGTCTACCTCATTGAGCATTTCTGCATATAACAAATAGAAATCGGCTAAACGGAAAATAATAGAAGGTCTGAACTTGCTACGAGGATGATTACCCGCATTATAAACTGTACGATTGATGCGTTTGTAGAGCAAATAGCCAGACCAAGGGTAGTCAGCTTTGGTTTTATCATTACCTTGACCTGGGAAAAAGCTCACTTTATTATTGCTAACGTGCCATCTTCTACCGTGATAGAATACAGTTTGATAGAAACGAGGTTCGCGGTTTATCCACATTCTAAAGGTACCCACCTCGGTGCGACCTGTAGTATCATCACCTGCTACTGACATACCTGTTTCAGAGTACAAAGGTGAATCTTGTATGGTTTTACCATCATTCATAAAGAAAGCATCGACAAGCTCTTGGGTAACAGCTATGCAGGCAAAACCTACTTTTTCAGTACGAGGCGTACAACGTCTGTCTACTCCTTCTCCTCCTATATTACCCCAATCATTGAAGTAAGTAGCCCAAACAATCTCTTTGTTATAAGTTTGGAAAAGGTTGTAAAGCGACTTATCAGGGTCTATAGTACCATCGTTTTTCTTTTCTTCGTACAATTCGTATTTACTTTGGCTATAGTTGATAAAATCTCTTACTGCCTCTAAAGCTTTTTGTTTTTTAGTAGCATCGTAGTCAGGGAAAAGGCGTTTGCCATCAGGATTAGTAAGCGAAAGGGCTTCAGTATAACCACCATTGAATAGTGGACTGGCGGCATATACCCATAACTTAGCACGTACTGCTAAAGCAACCCCTTTAGTAGGCAATAAAGCTTCGTTTTGCTCTGAATCTACTATAGTTTTTCCTGATAGGTTGAAGTCGGTAAGCCCGCTATTAGGATCGTCTATTAGAGCTTTGAGCTCTCCATCTATCCAATTTACTACTTCATCTACACTATTGCGAGGAAATTCCCACGATTTAGCATTAGGGTCGGCTATGGTACTCATAATAGGAATAGGTCCATATTGCTCGAATAACAAATAGTGATAGTATGCCCTCATAAATTTGGCTTGAGCCATCATCTGTTTATAGTCTTCAGCACTTACATAGTCGGCAGTACCTTGTTCGGGTATTACTTTTGCTTTAGCCATAAATATATTGGCTTGGCGTATTTTTTGGTACATCAGCGCCCAACGATGGTAGTAGGCATTACTAGCATTATAACCACTACTTGTGAGGTTTTTGAGTGCCCATTGCGATATTTTCAGCTCATCGCAAAAGCCAGCCCAAGGGTTAGCACGACCCGTATTAGCATCGCCCCTCATAGCCGAATAGTCGGGGATGGCAGCAAATATGGCTCTGTGGAACTTCTTTTCCATAGTAGCATTATTGAATATCTCTTCTTCTGAGAGCTCTGCTGCCAACTCATCAGATACGTTTAGAAAATCTTTATTGCATCCTACAATTAGTAATACTGCAGTAGCAATGGGTAGTATATATTTTTTCATAATAATCTTTTTTTAAAGTGAAAAGTCTAAACCAAAGGTAAAGGTTCTCTGCAAGGGGTATTTCATACCTGCATTAGCATTACCCATTTCAGGATCCCACATTTTGATAGTGTCCCACACATATAGGTTGTTACCCATTAAGTACATTCTACCACTAGTTAAGCGCAATTTTTTAAGTAGGTCTTTAGGTAGATTATAGCCTATTTCTAAGTTTTTGAACCTAATGAAAGAAGCATCGCGTAGCCACCAAGTGCTGGCTACTTGGTTATGCCCGTTATTAGCCGTTCTTAGACGTGGGTACAATACATCTTGTGAAGGATTAGCTGCTGTCCAGCGATTTAACGCTTCAGCACGTAAGCTTGATTCGTCTATACCCCAAGTGAAAGGGAAAAATCCTTCAGGATTGTTACCTCCTAATACTGTAGAGACATTGCCTACCCCTTGGAAGAACACGTTGAGATATAGATTTTTATATCCGAAGTTGAAGCCTACCCCGTATGAAATCTCTGGAGTAGTAGGATGCCAATTGCCATACATTTGGTCGTATTGATCTATTTCGCCATCATTATTAAGGTCGGCGTATTTTATATCACCAGGGCGTAGCTCAGGTTGCATAGATGAACGTGGTATATGAGCCTTAGGGGTGTAAGTTTTCTTACCAGAACCATCAGTAGTAATATTGAAATCATCATCAGTTAAGAGGCGTTCAGCTACATATAGACGATTTTTTCTGAGGGGTTGTCCTGTAGAGTTCATCCATTCATAGCGGTTAGGTGTTTCGTCTCTTTCTACGATTTTATTTCGTGCATAAGTAAAGTTACCACGCATACCTACACTAAAATCTTTAATAAGCGTTTTGGCAGAGAAGCTAGCATCAATCCCCTCATTGGTTACGATACCGAAATTTTGCCAAGGATTTTCGTTAAATCCGTTTTGTGAAGGTACCATCTGGCGTCTGAGCAAAATGTCGTGACGGCGGTTATTGAAATAGTCGGCTTGGAGGGTGATACGGTTATTGAAGAACGCCAAATCTACCCCGTAGTTTTGTTTATCTTCTATTTCCCAACCTAAATTAGGAGAAGCAAAACGTCCTTCGGTGATACCGCCTAAATAGTTGATACCACCATTGTTGTTGATACCATAGCCATAGCCATAAGCTCCTTGATTATATGAAGGGCGGTACAAGAAGCGGTCACCCCCTGTATTATCGTTACCAGTTCTACCATAAGAAACACGCACTTTTAGTCCGTTCATCACTTTGTGAAGTTTTTCACCGTAATAAGGCTCATTATCTACTATCCAAGCTAAACCTACCGCAGGGAAGAAACCGAAACGGTGCCCCTTAGCAAAGTTTTCACTACCGGTAAAACCAAAGTTAGCTTCTACTGAATAACGCTTATCATATATATAGACAGCACGCCCTACATAGCCTTGTTTTCTGAAAGCTAATAGGTTGTCGTGGCTTTGACTATCGCTGTGGTTGTATAGTAATAGCCCTGTAACATTGTGCTTAGTATCGAATATACGTTTGTATTCTAAAGCACTTTCTATGTATATTCTTTTAGAAGAAGAGGTAGAAGCGTTGAGCGAAGTAAGAGGCGATTCGGTAACCATCTGTTTGAGGTTTAGATTACCATTGATGTCGCGACCTCCGTTTTTGCTGTAATCTACTATATATTGAGCGGGTGTTTTGCTACGTCTACCTATCATAGTGGCAGTAGCATCATAGCTTACCATAGCTCTGAACTTAAGCCCTTTAGTAAGGACATCTAAATCTTGCTTGAGGGTAACTGCTGACTGAATGTTAGAACGCCACTCTTTAGCATAGCCTGACTCCATTAATAGGTTGTAAGGGTTTTGACGAGTACTACTAGCACGTGGGTGAGCAGCGTGCATTCCGTTAGAAAACTGCATTGGGAATAAGTTAGGTGGTGCTAAGGTAATGACGTGGAAAAGGGCATCAGTACCTACCCCAGGGTATACGTTTTGCAAATACTGACCACTGAGATTTACCCCTAAAGTAGTGCTATTGCTGACTTCTAAGTCTACATTACTACGCAAGTTATAGCGTTTTACACCTATATTATTTTCGTATTCTTTTTTAGGATTGCTTTTGAAGAGCCCAGATTCATCATAATAAGCACCTGAGATGAAGAATCGAGAGCGTTGCCCCCCACCTCTGAAGCTAAGGGTGTAGCGAGAATTGACAGTAGATTTCTTTAGCAAATCAAGCCAATTAACATCAGGATAGAGGTCGTTATCGGTATGGGCTGCATATTTATCAATAAGAGATTGTGGATATACGTGTGCTTTGCCTTCGTTTTCTAAGGCCTCGTTATAGAGGTTCATAAAATCTACAGAACCTAAGAATTTAGGCAAACGTGTAGGGGCAGAAACAGTAGTTTCGGCTCTGAAAGAGATTTTGGTCTTTTCGCGCAAAGCCCCTTGTTTAGAGGTGATAAGCACTACCCCATTAGCCCCTTGAGCCCCATAGACAGCAGTAGCAGCAGCGTCTTTTAGTAGTGTAAAGCTCTCTATTTCATCAGGCTCTATATCTGACATTGAGCGTGGTACCCCATCGACTAACACTAATGGATGAGTACCGCCGGCAAACGAACTGATACCGCGAATGAAGAATTCGGAATCATCATAACCAGGTTCGCCAGAGCGCTGAATAGAGATAAGTCCGGCAACTTGACCTGCTAAGCCGTTGATAAAGCTACGCGAAGGGATTTTGAGGTCAGCACCCTTAACGGTACTTACCGAACTTACGATACTCTCTTTCTTCTGTGTACCGTAGCCTACGACAACTACATCGGAAAGCTGTTGAGCATCTTCTTTCAGAATTACATTAAGGGTTAGGTTTTTACCTGTTCCTGTGACTTTTCTACTTTGTAGTTTATAACCTACATAGGAGAAGTCTAAGACATCTCCTTTTTTTACTTCAATGAAGTAATTACCGTCTAAGTCGGTAGTTACCCCTTTACTAGTGCCGTGTACTAAGATATTAGCTCCAGGCAATGGTAAATTTGTTTCATCTGTTACTTTACCAGCTACCTTTACTTGGGCAGCAAGAGGTAAAGCAAAGAGAAGCAATACGATGGATAATAAAAATCTATACATACAAATAAAAGTTTTTGTTTTGACTCCGCAAAGTTGCGAAATATTTTCATAACTACCAAATTTTCTTCTTAAAAAAATTGTAATTTTAACATTTAGAAAGTAAAACAATAAAAAAAGGCGAATGAAGGGGTATTGCATTATTTGCAATGTTTCGATATTTTTGTTGCTGATTTGATAATAGATTTTGTTGAGGCTTCCTGTATTCTTCCTATATCGATTATATATCCTTTCTGTACTGAAGATATAATTGCAGTATTTTTAATAAAGTGTGTAAATGGTTGCTGATGCTACATTTTGTATTAGGTAGTGCTATGTAAAAAATTACTCATTTATACTTGTGTATTTAAAATATAGTATGTACTTTTGTGGCGTTTATAAACAAATAAAAATAACAAGATGAGAACTAAAATTTTAAAATTTATTGCCGTACTAAGTATGGTGTTATTAGCCTTTAATGGCTGTAAGAAAGATGAGGGAGAGGAGCCAAATCCCACTCCTCAACCGAAAACTCCTGAAAATGTAGTAGTGTTCGACAAAGAAGTTATAGAAAAGAAAATAGATACTATCACCAATGATGGGACGCTCGTTTTCTCTTCACTTTCAGAAAAAGAAAAGCCTAAAGTAGGCGATATTATTTGCTCAGGGGTAGCACAAGGTGCCCCTCAAGGATTCTTGTATAAAGTGAAAGACATACAAGAAAAGAATGGCAAAACAACTATTATTACTGAAAAAGCCTATCTGGAAGACGCCATCGGTGATGGAGAATTTGAACAAAACATTATTATTTCAGCACGCGATGTGCAAGCTATCTACAATTCAAAAGGAGAACAAGTAGAAAACCAAATAAAACTTCCTCCACTAAACTCTTCTACCGAAAGACCTTATGATGTGCAGGCATACGATACAAAATTAGAGAGTTCTATAAAGTTTGAAATTGACACAGAGTTAGAAAAGAACTTGAAATTAAAAGGAAGTGTAGAAGCTGGTATCAGTTTAGATTTCAAAATAAAAATTGGTTTTTTAAAAGTAGAGGAATTAGCCTTAATCGTAAACCCTCAAATAAAAGGAGAAATAAAAGTTGCTTGGTCGAAAAAACTTAAAGGAAAGGAAGAAGGAAAAAATTATGAATTAGGTGTAATAAAATTAGCTCCAATAACAGTTCCTATATCAGGTATTCCAGTAGTAATAACCCCTAAAATAATAATCATTCTTCACGTAGATATTGAAGGGAAAATAGAACTTTCAGGAAAAATACTCTCAGTAGAGGCTTCCCCAAAATTTGGACCTGTATATAAAAATGGTCATTGGTCTTTCTTAGGAATGAATGAGGGTGATAATAAAGACTTAATAAATGTGGACTTTTTTAAAGAAGTAAAATTTGGATTATCAGGTGAACTAAAAATAGGACCAAGAATTATAGCCGATTATACTTTTTATAATTCTGATACAGGAGCAGGCTTAGGTATAGGTTTTTATGGAAAATTAAAAAGTGATTTAGCTGTTAAAGTAGAACCCTCTTTCGAACAAATAAAAGATTTAGAATTCGACCCAAAAATAACCCTTTCAGCAGGTATTGAAGCTATTTATAAAACAGAGTTAAATATTTTCAGATTTAAAGCAGAATTAGAAGGCAGTAAAGAATTTTTAAAATGGCAGATAGCAGAACATCATATATTCCCTAAGTTCTCTGAACTTGTAACTTCGTTAGACCCAGAAGGGAATAAAGTGGTTGCTTGCAAGGTGGAAAGAATGCCTTCTAGACTGCTTTGGAGTGTTTCACAACACGGTTTTTGCTGGACAAATCAAAACAGAAAACCTACTATTGAAGATGCACATTCTGAATTAGGAGAGCTTGCTGGAACTATACTTGATTTAGATGCTTATGAAATGAAAGTAAAACTTCCTACACTGCTTCCTAATAGCACCTACAGCATACGTCCTTATTATACTTTTTGGGGTGGTACTTATTACGGCAGTGAACTTACTTTTAATACCGAGCAACCTAAAGAATTTAACCTTTCAGTCAGTACTCTTAATCTAAAAAAAGGTGAAAACAGTACTGTGAAAATTACTTCTGGTAATGGTACTTACGTAGTAAGCAGTAGCAATAAGACTGTAGCTACTGCCTCAGTGTCTGATACCAATAAAAAAGAAATTGTAATTGTAGCACATAACAAAGGTACTGCTACTATTATTGTAGAAGATAATGTAAGCAAGACAAAAAAAGAGATAAAAGTTACTGTAACAGAAGCTGATAATAACTTGGTACTATCAGCTAATTCAATTACTTTAAAAGAAGGAGAACATAAGGTAGTAAATATCACTTCTGGAAGTGGTGTTTATATTGTAAAGAGTAATAATGAAAGTGTAGTTTTGGCTAATGAAGTAAAAGCTGGTGTAATAGGAATTATTGCTAAAGGAGCTGGGAACGCTACTGTAATAGTAAAAGATAAAGCTACTAAACAACAAAAGACGATAGAAGTAACGGTAACTGAAGAGAAAAAGAATTTGCCTAACTTTACACTATCAACATATTCTGTAACTCTTGAATTAGGAGAAATAAAGAAAGTTGCTATTGTAGGAAAAGGAGATGACTATACTATAACTTCAAATAATAATGAAATAGCAACAGCAAGTGAAATAAAAAAAGGAGAAATTGCTATAATAGCTAAAAATATAGGCGAAACTAGTATAGAAGTAAAGAACAATGAAAGCAACAAAAAACAAGTTATTCTAGTAAGAGTTATAGAAAAAAATACCTCTAAATTGAATATACCTAATAAGTTTTTTGATTTCAATGATAATCAGTTAGATAAATCTTTTTGGGTTGTTCCTGATACATACAACAACAAAAGTGGTGTACAAGTAAAAGATGGTATATTGAAAATGGAACAAACTGTAACTGATGACCATAATATTCATATCAGAACAAAAGATATTGCTTTTGAAAAACAAATCATTATTGAAAGAGATGTTTTTTTGCATAAAGCTAATGAAAATTATACCCCTAAAATGGAATATACATTCGATAATGGTTATATAATTCAAATAATTTATAGAAATGATAGTTGGAGTAATATATATGGTTTCTGTTTGTCATTTGTAAAAGATGGTAAACTTGTAAAAAAAGAAATTAATATGAAACCATTAATTTTGGATAAGTGGTTTAAAGAGAAAATAATTATTAATCGAGATGGAACTGTAAAGTATTATATAGATGGTAGCCTTATAAAAGAAGAAAGTATAGGTAATCTTATTAACACAGCTTCTTCTTACCGCTTATTATTAGATACTTATGGATGGTGGACAGGACATAAACACTATTTTGATAATTTTAAAATGATAAATAATAAATAATTTTTATATTAGGAGACTGTCCAAAAAATTTTAAAAAGAGTTTTTGACAGTCTCATTTTACACAAATAACAGAAGAATTGATTGAATATAATGAGGATAATTGTTTAATAGATAAGTATGAGTTGAAAATGACTATTTTCTTTATCCTCTTATATTAAAATAAGAAATATCTATTGGTATGGTGTTCTTTTCAGTCAAAAATGGCGTACCTTTGCGGCGTAGAATTTTAAAAACAAATATCTTATGAAATTAAATACTTTAGGGCTTAACAAAGCCGATGTTGAAAAAGAAATTGGGCTACTTAATGTGCTCTTAGCTAATTATCAGACTTATTACCAAAACCTTCGCGGAGTGCATTGGAATATCAAAGGAAAACGCTTCTTTGAACTGCACGTGAAGTTCGAAGAACTATACACTACCGCCCAAGAACAAGTTGACGAAATAGCTGAACGTATCCTTACCCTCGGCGGCGTGCCTTTCCATACCCTTGAAAGCTACGTGAAACACGCCTCTGTGCCTGTAGGTGAAAATATCTTTGACGATGAAAAAACCGTTCGCTTAGTAATCGATACGATTAGTGCTTTATTGCCTTTGGAAAGAGAAATCCTTGATTTTTCTGACGAAATTAACGACGAGGGTACTAACTCGCTAATGAGCGACTTCATCTCTGGTCAGGAAAAGAACGTGTGGATGCTTAAAGCTTACCTCAACGAAGTAATTTAAGGTTATCAATTCGTCTATATTTTTTAACAATCGAGACTGCCCCCAAAAAGGGCAGTCTATTTTTTTTGGCTGATTGGTATTTTTTTATTACTTTTGCGTATCTGATTATTAACATCCCTCTGGTGCATATACTCCGTTGCGCCAGCTCGCGGACTTCCTTCAAAGAGGAGATGAGAGAAAAAAGTTTTTTGCAACTTTCTGTTATAAACATCCCCCCTGCCCCCTTCAAAGGGGGAGATGTGGCGGTCAGTATAC
>ERZ772921.130-NODE-130-length-46126-cov-5.076512_pt1 | contig 46126 bp, 41 predicted proteins | sample MGYA00512117_ERZ772921 | MGnify/ENA primary metagenome ERZ772921 (study PRJEB29015, sample SAMEA2737944) | human oral metagenome | biome: human oral; feature: human-associated habitat; material: dental | place: China | collected 2150 ...
TAGAAGCACAAGCCCTACTACAGAAACATTTTATTGCACGAGGTAAGGGTTCGTGTCACGGTCAAGGTGCTAACTGCAGTTATGGATGCTATCAGGTATTTGCTGATTTGCTCTTAGATTGGAAAAATCAAACGCCTGTGAAAGATTACAAGCGAGTACTTCGCCTTGATGAGGCTACGGCTATTACTACTTATACACGAGATGAAAACTCTATTGAGCAAGTAGCCTTTGCTGACCTTAAGAATGATCTTTTATGGATAAAAATTACAGGAACTAAACCCTTTGATTTGAATATTTCGCTCTTCAGAAAAGAAAATGCTACTATAAGCTATCAAAATAACCATATTATTCTTACAGGGGTACTACCTGATGATAAAAAGGAAGGTATGCACTTCGCCTCTGCTATAGATGTACAAACTGATGGCAAAGCTGAAAGCAAAGAAAAAGCTATAGAGATACAAGCTGCTAAAGAGCTTATACTTAAGATAAGTATGGCTACAAACTACCAATATAAAAATGGAGGGCTTAGTAATGTATCTGTTAAAGAAAAGGCTGAGAGCTATCTACAGCGTTGTACCTCTTCTTTTGAGACAGCTCTTGCTGAAAGCAAAACTATTTACCAAGGTTTATTCAATAAAAATCGCTGGTATGGCAACGCAAATAGTAATACCTCACAGCTAAGTACTTATGAACGTTTAGAGGGCTTCTACAGAGGTGACAAAGATGCTTTATTACCTATATTATACTACAATTTTGGTAGGTATTTGCTTATTTCTTCATCGCGTGAAGGTCTTTTGCCTGCTAACTTACAAGGTTTATGGGCTGAAGAATATCAAACTCCTTGGAATGGAGATTATCATTTGAATATTAATATTCAGATGAATTATTGGTTAGCAGAAGCTACTAACCTATCAGAACTAACAGAGCCTTTAAATCGTTTTACAAAAAATTTAGTCCCCAACGGACATAAAACAGCTAAAGCATATTACAATGCTGAAGGGTGGGTAGCCCACGTAATTAGCAACCCTTGGTTTTATACCTCACCTGGTGAGTCAGCTGTATGGGGCTCTACTCTTACAGGAGGTGCTTGGCTATGCGAACATATTTGGCAACACTACCTATTTACACACGATATAGACTTCCTTAAAGAATATTACCCTGTACTAAAACAAGCTACTGACTTTTTTGAAAGTTTACTTATCAAAGAGCCTAAAAAGGGGTATTGGATTACAGCTCCTTCTAACTCACCCGAAAATGCTTATTTACTACCTTCAAAAGACAATAAAAAACAGGTTGGAAATACTTGTGTAGCGCCTACTATGGATATGCAGATAGTACGAGAGCTTTTTAGTAATACTATGCAAGCCGCTACTATCTTAGGCGTAGATAGTGATAAATTCAGCCAATGGACAGATATTATCAAACATACAGCTCCTAATCGTATTGGAAAAAAAGGAGACCTAAATGAATGGTTAGACGATTGGGAGGATGCTGACCCTCATCACCGACATGTATCTCATCTATATGGGCTATATCCTTATGATGAAATAACCCCTTGGGATACCCCTAAATTAGCCAAAGCTGCTGAGAAAACACTACAAATGCGTGGAGATGGTGGTACCGGATGGTCAAGAGCTTGGAAGATAAACTTTTGGGCACGGCTACAGAATGGAGATCACGCGTTAATATTATTGCGCCAATTACTTCGACCCGTAAGTTCAGAAATAACTACTGGACAAGTAGGAGGTTCTTATGCTAACCTCTTCTGTGCACACCCTCCTTTTCAAATAGATGGTAACTTCGGAGGTGCGGCAGGTATAGCCGAAATGCTCTTACAAAGTCACGGGAAGCAAAATGTAATTCGTTTTCTGCCAGCACTCCCTTCCCACCCCGATTGGGAAAATGGCGTTATGAAAGGAATGAAAGCTCGCAATAATTTTGAAGTATCTTTCTCTTGGCAACAACACCAGTTGCAAGAAGCTACTATCACATCATTAGTAGGCGGAAAATGCTACTTATTACTACCTGCAGGTAAAAGTATTTACCACCATAATACAATGCTCATAAAAGCCTCTAAAAAAGCTAAAGTAGTTAGCTTTGATACCTTAAAAGGAGAAAGCTATCAGATTCAGTAATATAATTTATAACCAAAAAAATAGGCTGCCTGAAGAATTTTTCAGGCAGCCTATTTTATTTTCTTTTAGTTAGGCCTCGCAACTACTACAGTTTACAAAATTCATTATCATTTCTTTTGCTACTGACTGACTACGTTGATAGTAAAGTGACTTAACTCCTAATTTCCACGCTTCAATCATTACTTTATTTACATCTTTAATAGGCATTACAGAAGGAATATTGAGGTTTAAGCTCTGACCTTGATCTATGTAAGCTTGGCGCTGTGCTGCTTGTGAGACAATCTCCATAGGAGAAATCTCTTTAAAAGTCTTAAATACATTCTTTTCTAGCTGAGTAAGTTCTTGCAAATGCTGTACAGAACCATTATTTAAGCGTATAGAGCGCCATACATCTTCATTATTAAGTCCTTTTTCTTCTAACAATTGTGTTAGATATTTGTTTTTACGCATAAAGTTTCCTTTTGATAAGCCCACCTTATAATAATTACTTGAATAAGGCTCTATACCTGGTGATACTTGCCCTAATATAGCCGAGCTTGAGGTAGTAGGAGCTATTGCCATAGTAGTAGTATTTCTTCTTCCATAGCCTTTTAACAACTCAGGCTCTCCATAAATATGAGCTAATTCTTTAGTAGCTTTATCAGCTTCTTCACGAATGTGCCTAAAAGTACGCGCATTAAACTGAGTAGCTTCGAAGCTTTCAAAAGGTATCATATTACGCTGTAAGTACGAATGATAACCTAATACACCTAAGCCCAATGCTCTGTGGCGCATTGCGAACTTGCGGGCTGCTTGCAGATAATAATTGCCTTTAGTCTTCTCTATAAACTCTGATAACACAGCATCTAAAAAGAAGACTGCTAATTTAACTGCCTTGGTATCTTTCCACTCATCAAAAAGTTCTAAGTTCATAGACGACAAACAGCAAATAAACGATTCTTCTTCACTAGAAGGTAACATAATCTCACTGCACAAGTTGCTTGAGCGAATGAGCATATCTTTATCTTTATACACTTGTGGACGATTGCGGTTTGCATTATCGGTAAACATAATATAAGGCAAACCTTTCTGTTGACGTGACTCAAGCACACGTGCCCAAAGACGACGTTTCTCCATATCTCCATCTATCATCTCTTGCATCCAATAGTCTGGTACACAAATCCCAAAAAAGAGATTTTGGATGGGAAATTCTACGTCTTTTATCTGTAGAAACTCTTCTGCATCAGGATGGTCAATGTCTAAGTAAGCTGCAAAAGCACCTCGTCTTACGCCGCCTTGTGACACTACGTCCATAGCAGAGTCGAAGAGCTTCATAAAGCTTACTGCACCACTCGACTTGCCGTTGTCGGTTACGGCTGAACCTCTGCTACGCAACTCACCAAAATAGCCAGAAGTACCTCCGCCTATTTTGGTTTGCATAATCACCTCGCCCAATTTATGCGTAATTCCTTCTATGCTATCAGGTACGTGTACATTGAAGCAAGAAATAGGTAAGCCACGCTCAGTACCCATATTAGCCCAAATAGGTGATGAAAAGCTAATCCACCCTTTGGTAATCATTTCTTTGAAAGCAGGCTGTAGCTCAGGCTTGTACAAACGGCGAGCCGCAGCATGAGTGATACGATCTATCGCCCCCTCTACGCTTTCCCCTTTTAACAAATAGCCTCTGTTGAGTATTTGTTCTGACTCTTCATTGAGCCACCATATATCTTTTTGTTCGTTCATAATTTTCCTTTTTCGGGGTGCAAAGTAACAGCTTTAAATCCGAATTACAAAACATAAACAAAACATAAGTTATCAACAAAGTTTTTAACAATCTGCTAAAAACCTCTCTTTTAAGTTGTAAGATTCAACTTTTAATTATACTTTTGCATTGTTATTCAAATAAGTATGAAAATCATCACTCTCACTACCGATTTCGGGCTGCGTGACTATTCAGTAGGGGCAGTAAAAGGGGCTATTTACACCAAATGCCCCGATGCTCGTATTGTAGATATTTCACACTTAGTTTCTCCGTTTGATATTTTTCAGACTGCTTATATCCTCAAAAATGCTTATAAACACTTCCCTGAGGGTAGCATACACGTTATAGGAGTTGATGCCGAGCGCAATCCTGAAAAAAGACACTTACTAATGCTGCTAAACGGTCATTATTTCATTGGGGCTGACAATGGTATTTTTAACCTGTTAGCTGAAGAAAATGAGCCTATACAGCTATTTGAAGTGGCTACTGATATACCTATTACCCTCTTCCCTACCCTAAATGTATTCCCATCAGTAGTTGAAAAAGTCTACAAAGGTCTTTCTCCTGAGCAAATAGGTGTTCCTACTGATAAATACCTAAGAGCTACTCATTTTAATCCAGAAGTTAGTTCTGATGGGGCTTTTATCTATGGGGTAATTATTTATATAGACCATTACGGCAATGCTGTAAGCAATATATCGCGTTCGCTCTTTGAACGCATACAACAAAATCGCAAGTTTGAAGTGATTTTTAAGATGTTTTCTTTCCGCAAAATTTACAATCAATATAGTGATATCATCAATTTCAATTGTACTCCAGAATCGCGAGCTACTCCTGATGGCGAAGGGATGCTACTTTTTAATGACCTCAACTACCTGCAATTCAGTATCTACAAAAGCGACAGACGCTCTGTAGGAGGGGCTTCTTCTCTCTTCGGAATGGACTATTATGACAGGGTATCTGTACATTTCTTATGAAGTTTAGGAAACTTTTTTTGTTCATTAAGTTTTTTATATTACCTTTGCACCCGATTTTATAGTACAAATTAAGTTTTACTGACAAATGAAAAAAGTAATTACCACAATTATTATTCTTGCCTTAATAGGCTTTATGGCATTCAAACTGTATTCTAACAAACAGAAAAATGCTGAAGAAGTAGCTATTGTTGCCCAAAAAGAAGCACAAGTAGCTGTACGTGCTGCACAAGTAGCTGAAGAGAATGTATCAGATTTATTTTCTGCTAATGGTACTTTTGTAGCTGAACAAGACCTAGATGTATCGTCTGAAGTAGGCGGACAAATTATCAAAATCTTTGTAAAAGAAGGTGATTTTGTAAACGCTGGACAAGTTTTAGCTCAAACTAAAGCAGACAGAACCAATGTACAATTAGAAAATGCTAAAGCAGCTCTCGAAACTGCTAAAAGTGACTTAAAACGCTTTGAAAGTGCTTTTAAAACTGGTGGTGTGACCGCTCAACAGTTAGAACAAGTGCGTTTGCAAGTTAAAAATGCAGAAGCTAACTACAATTCAGCTGCTATCGTATCGGGCGACACCTCTGTACGCAGCAAGATAAGCGGTATAGTAAGCAGTAAAAAAGTAGAAGAAGGAGCTATGGTAGGAGCGGGTACTCCTCTATTTAACGTTGTGAATATTGACAATCTAAAGTTGAAAATCACTGTTGATGAAAATCAAGTGAGCAAGCTAACATTAGGACAGACTATCAAAATTAAACCTAGTGCTATGACTAATGAGATAGAAGGTAAAATCATTTTTATAGCACCAAAAGCTGACAATGCTATGAAATTCCCTGTAGAAATATTAGTAGCCAACAAAGACAGAAAACTAAAAGCAGGTATGTATGCTACAGCTCAATTAGGGTCTGACGCTCAATCTTCTACTGCCTTGGTAGTACCCCATTCAGCTTTCGTAGGTAGTGTGAGCCAAAATAAAATATTCAAGATTATCAACGGCAAAAATGCCCAAGGTGAGGATATACTACAAGCACAAGAAATCACCGTGAAAAGCGGTAGAAATTTTGGTGATAAAGTAGAGATTATCAGTGGATTAACTGCAGGCGAAAAGGTGATAGTTAGTGGACAGATAAACATTGACAATGGTACACCCGTAAAAATAGTAGAATAATTTCAACACAAAAAACACACTGCAAAAAAGACGGTCTAGTAGGTACTGAACCGTCTTTTTTACGTTAATACTTTGCTAAAATAAAAAAAGACTGTACCTTTGTGGCATAATTAACAAAAATAGACAAAATTATGATACAGAAAATTAAAGATTTTTTCAGTACTGAATATGAACTGAAATTCAAAATGAAATTCTCAATAGGAAGTCTCCTCATTGTATTGTTAGTTATTGGCATAGGACTGTGGTTCTTACTAAACTAGTTTTTCATCACTCAAATACATCAATAAAGTGAAAAAGAAAGAAAAGGTAAACTTTATCATTGATACACTCGAAAATCTTTATCCAGAAATTACTATACCGCTACAGCACAAAGACCCTTACACACTTCTCATTGCGGTATTGCTTTCGGCTCAGACTACTGATGCACGGGTAAACCAAATCACCCCAATACTTTTTGCAAAGGCTGACAATCCATATGATATGGTGCTGCTTTCGGTAGACGAAATCAGAGAAATTATCAAACCTTTGGGGCTCGCGCCTATGAAATCTAAAGGAATACACGGACTTTCGCAAATACTCATTGACAAGTATAATGGCGAGGTACCGCGTACTTTCGAAGCCTTAGAAGCACTCCCTTCAGTAGGTCATAAGACTGCCAGTGTGGTACTCTCTCAGGCTTTTGGTATTCCCACCTTTCCTGTTGATACACACATACACCGACTAATGCACCGTTGGGGACTATCAGACGGCAGTTCGGTAGTGCAAACTGAAAAGGACGCTAAACGCCTTTTCCCTAAGGAAAAATGGAACAAGCTACACGTGCAAATCATCTTATACGGACGCGAATACAGTCCGGCGCGCGGGTGGGATATGGAGAAAGATATAATAACCAAAACAATTATACAATCGAAGAAATGAATTTACAACAACGTGACGAACTACACTTGTGGCACCCTTACACTCAGCACCAAACAGCTGCGAAGCCACTTGGAATTGTAAAAGGTAAAGATGCCCTACTATGGGGCGAAGATGGCAAAGAATACATCGATGCGATAGCCAGTTGGTGGGTAAACCCTTACGGGCATAGCAACGAACGTTTGGCTCAGGCTGCCTATAAACAGCTTACCCAGTTAGAACACGTACTCTTTGGAGGTTTTACTCATAAACCTGCCGTAGAATTGGCTGAAAAACTGATTAGTATACTGCCTAAGAACCAGCAGAAAGTCTTCTTTTCTGATAATGGATCTACTGCTGTAGAAATCGCTATTAAAATGGCATTGCAATACTTCTTCAACAAAGGTGAAAAACGCTTTACAGTTATTGCTTTTGAAGGAGCTTTTCACGGTGATACTTTTGGTGCAATGGCAGCTTCAGGTATTTCTTTCTTTACCGAAGCTTTTCAAGAGCACTTACTGAAAGTAGTACGTATACCCCTACCACAAAAAGGTAGCAAGGCTTCTATTGAAGCCCTTAGAAAAGCTATTGCTGAACATCAGCCAGCTGCTTTCATATTTGAAGCCTTAGTGCAAGGAGCTTCGGGTATGCAAATCTATTCGCCTGAAGATTTGGACGAACTACTAAGCATAGCGCAAGGCAATGGAGTAATTACTATTGCTGATGAAGTGATGACAGGATTCGGGCGTACAGGACGCACTTTTGCTTGTGACTACCTTAATCACAAACCCGACATTATGTGCCTTTCTAAAGCTCTAACAGGCGGTACTATCCCTTTGGCAGTAACGACTGCAACCCAACGTATATTTGATGGATTTTACAGCGATGATGTAAATAAAGCTCTTTTCCACGGACATACCTTTACAGCTAACCCTACTGGTTGCGCTATTGCCTTAGAAGCTATTCGCATTTTAGAAAGTGAAGAGATGCAGCAAAACCTAAAACGCATCGCTAAACGTCATCAGGCATTTGTAACACGTATTAGTCAGTATGCTTCGGTGGCTAATGCTCGTACCTTAGGTGTTATCTTAGCATTCGACCTTAAAACTACCCAAAATACTGATTATTACGGTTCTTTCCGCGACAGACTTTATAATTTCTTTATTTCTAAAGGAGTTATTTTACGTCCTGTTGGTAATATTATTTATATATTACCTCCTTATATTATCACTGATGAGCAGTTAGATAGAGTATATGAGGTATTAGAAGAAGCTATACAGCAGTTTTCTAACCAATAAAATTGTTTGGGCTTATAAAAATAAAAAACTCCAAGTAGAGAATGTTCTTTACTTGGAGTTTTTTATTTGATAATAATAAATTAAATATCAATAGCCTCGCCATAAGCAGCAGCTACCGCTTCTTTAACACCTTCGCTCATTGTTGGGTGAGGGTGTACCGCTTTGATAATTTCGTGACCAGTAGTTTCGAGTTTGCGAGCTACTACCGCTTCAGCAATCATATCAGTTACACCTGCTCCAATCATATGGCAACCTAACCATTCGCCATATTTAGCATCGAAGATAACTTTGATAAATCCTTCAGTAGTACCTGCTGCGTTTGCTTTACCAGATGCTGTGAATGGGAATTTACCAACTTTTATCTCATAACCTTTTTCTTTAGCTTGTTTTTCGGTAAGACCTACTGAAGCGATTTCTGGAGTACAGTAAGTACAACCTGGAATATTGCCATAATTAATAGGCTCTACGTGTAATCCTTTTATCTTTTCAACGCAAAGGATACCTTCAGCTGATGCTACGTGTGCCAATGCTTGACCAGGCACTACGTCGCCGATAGCGTAATAACCAGGTATATTAGTTTGGTAGTACTCATTTACTTGGATTTTATCGCGGTCGGTTTTGATACCTACTGCTTCTAAGCCTATGTTTTCGATATTTGTTTTGATACCTACAGCTGAAAGAAGAATATCAGCCTCAAGCACTTCTTCACCTTTAGCAGTTTTTACAAATGCTTTTACACCTTTGCCTGAAGTATCTACTTTAGTAACCTCAGCTGAAGTCATAATGTTGATACCTGATTTCTTAAGGCTCTTTTCTAATTGTTTAGAGATGTCTTCATCTTCTACAGGTACGATATTAGGCATAAACTCTACGATAGTAACCTCAGTACCCATAGTATTGTAGAAGTGAGCGAACTCAATACCTATAGCACCACTACCTACTACAATCATTTTCTTAGGTTGCTCAGGTAAAGTAAGCGCTTGACGATAGCCTATAATTTTTTTACCGTCTTGAGGAAGTGCAGGCAATTCGCGTGAGCGAGCCCCTGTAGCGATGATGATATGGTCGGCACTGTATTCGGTTACTTTGCCATCTTTGTCTTTTACATCAACCTTTTTACCTGGTTTGATAGTACCATAACCCATTATCACATCAATTTTGTTCTTTTTCATCAAGAACTGAACCCCTTTGCTCATAGTAGCAGCCACATCGCGGCTACGCTTAATAACTGCTGGGAAATCCTTGTCGAAAGAACCTTCTTTTACTTTGATACCATAGCTTTCAGCGTGCTTAAGATATTCAAACACTTGTGCTGATTTTAGCAAGGCTTTAGTAGGGATACAACCCCAGTTAAGACAGATACCACCAAGGTTTTCTTTTTCAACGATAGCGGTTTTGAAACCTAATTGAGAAGCGCGAATAGCAGTAACATACCCACCAGGACCACTTCCTAATACAATAATGTCGTATTTACTCATTTTTTTTAAAATTTATCAAGTTTGATATTAGGCTACAAAGTTACGAATATTTTTTTGAATAAGCACCATTATTTTCCTTTTTTAATTATTCTTCTTTCGTATTAAAGTTATAATTATCTGAAAAATAATTCTTTATGGTATTTATAATTTATATCTTACAGTTCAAAATCTTCTAATTCAGTACCTAAGAAACGAATTTTAGCACCGTCGCCTAATTCGGTTAGCCAATAACCATCAACGTTTTTTAGAAGATAATAATTGGTATTAGGTTTTAAGTCTTGGCTACACCCCTTTCGATAGCCTGAATATATAGCGAGTATTTCAACCTTATCATTTTTGATAAGTCTATATTTTGTGTAATAAATATAATTCTTATCAGCTAAAAGATCAGCAGTTAGAAGACTAAGAGTTGTTATATCATACCCCTCAATAGGGATGAGTTTAGGATCATACTCATTGCTTTCATCATAATAATAGCCTTTGTTTTTATCTTTATAAATATTGTACCATATTTTTTGAAAAGTAGCAGCATCTACCCCTTTTTGAGGTGTTTTATCTACATAAATTAGGTTATTGGCTTTGTATAACTCACTATCAAAATATTTTTGCTTTAGAATGCGTTTCCCCTTTAGATAAACGAAATCATAAGCATTAACTTTCCCCTCTTTTAGCAGTTGTACTTCCTTAGAGGTAAGGTTCATAAAAACCTCTTCGGTTGAGCTATTATATATTTGATTTTTGTAGAGTATTCCACCGGCCTTGTCTTTAAATAAGTTTTTGCCATAAATTGGGGCTTCAGTATAGAAGAAAGGTAACTTTTTATCCCAATTATAGACTCCATTTTTGTCATATTGATAGTAATAAGCATCCTGAATCTCAGCAAAAGTTGCAGGGTCGTATTGAGGTTTGGGGGTATTATCGCGGTATACCATAGTACCATCGGTAACAAAATTATTAAAGACTCTTACTTTGCTTAAGTTTTTAGTTGCGATAGGTAGTCTAAAGTCTTTACCCTCTGTTTTGTAGGAGTAGTAATCAATATAATAAACATAATTTTGGTCGATGAGATAAGACTCATTTAGAGCTTTGAGGGTAGGAATATGAAAGTAGTTAGGCAATTCAACAAGTTCTTCATCATAGTATAATACATATTGAGAGGTTTTTAGTATTTTTTTAGTAAGCTGTTGTACCCTTTCGCCTTTGTACATAAGTGGTTGAGATTGGTAAAAGGTGCCATTTTTGTCAGAAATATAGTTTTCGGTAGCTAAGTCTTTACGAATAGAAGCAAGGTCGGCATCTGGTACTATCGTTACTTTTCCATTATTAATATAATATAGATGATATTCGTCTTTTAAATAATCATAATAGATATTTTCAAAAGTAGCAGGGCTGCTAATAGCAATCTCTTTGTTGCCTATATAAGCCTTTTGAAGAGTACGCCAAATAGGCACTATTTCCTTTTTATCGATTATTAGGTCTGAACCTATAATCTTAAAACCATTAGTATCTATAGGAAAAAAATTATTTTGGTAATAAATTCCATTTTTATCAATAGCCATACCATAATCATAGTCTTTTATACTAAAAGTAAGCATATCGGGACACTGCACAAAAAGACTATCTCTGGTTTGGAATATAACATAATCTTTGTTAAAAATAAAGCCCTCTACATATTTGTAACGTACATTCCAATTCTTTTTTACAGTTAGGCTATCTGCCTTAGTAGCATCGGTAACTTTTAAGTCTTCTGCTTGGGCTGAAAGGTTTTGCATAAAGCAAAGAAGCAAAAAAGAAATAAGAAGTTTCATAATGGTTATAATTTGAATTTGTTAAGTTTAGTACCTAAAAAGCTTTTTGATAAGTCGTTCGTACAAATAATATAAGTATTCATCATCAGTACTCAAGTAAGATTCTCGAAGAGGTAAGGTATGAATGTTAAATTTGGGTTGTAGTTTGCCATATCAATTGCATAACTATCAGTGTGCTGTAATTATAAAAAGTAGAGTAAGTAATAAGAAATGTTTCATAGCTATAGATTTTTAGTAAGTAGTGCAACTACTTTATTATTAGGCAAAAACTCTTTTAAAACTACTTTTAAGACGGTATAAGCGGGAATAGCTACAACCATACCTACCATTCCAAAAAGCGTACCACTGATAAGGGTAACAAGGAAAATCTCTAAGGCGGTGGATTTTACAGAATTTGAAAAAATAAGCGGTTGCGAGAATACATTATCAATAAATTGCCCTACTAAGAAGCCTATCAGCACGTAGATAGTTGTAGGCAGGCTAACGCTCATAAAGTCGTTTTGGAGGTTGCTGCTCATCGTGAGGAGTGCCATAAGCACAAAGCCTATCATAGGACCTACATAAGGAATAAGGTTGAGCAAAGCACAGATTAAAGCAATAATAAAGGCGTTTTCCACCCCAAAAATGAGCAGAATAATAGTGTAAATAGCAAATAATATAGTGATTTGGAGTATCAATCCTACGAAATAGCGAGATAATAGGTTGTTTATTTTAAAAATAGAAGTTTTTAACTTGCGTTTTCTATGAGGAGGGAAAGTAGAAAGAAGGGCAATAAGAATTTTTTCACCATCTTTCATAAAGAAAAAGCTGATAAAGAGTACCGAAAAAGCTCCTACTCCAAAATCACTAATAAAAGAGATAAAGGAATTGAGGAAATTAGGAATATCGATAAAATTTAGAATTTCTTGCACTCCGAAAGAATACTCATCTGGGTTAAGACCTATCTTGCTAAGAGTCTGCTGGATAAGGTCATCGAGATTGTTTTTGAGCAAATCAATATTAAGTCCTGAAAGGTTTTTGCCTTGCGAAACGAGCAACGGTATAAACAAGCTAAACACACTCAAGGCTAGCAAGATAAAGATAGTCATTGTAAGAATAACACAGAGGGAACGGCTTTTTATGCGCAGTCGCCTATGAAAGAACTGAATAAGGGGTTTGCCCATTAGCGTCAGTACTAATGAGACGATAAGATAAACGATAATAGATTGTAGCAAATAAAGGGTATACAGCCCTACTACTACTAAAACAATGATTCCTACGGCACGCAATATGCCATTTGCTATTTCTTTTGAATTCATAATTAATTTATTGATAACCTAAATCCTCTTCGTCTTCATCTTGAAAAACGATAGGAGTTTGCTTTCTTATCCAATTTAAAAATTGTGTGAGAGTTCTTTCAATACTTGGGGGGTGTGCACTGATTTCTATAAAAATATAGTCCTCTTTATCTAAAAAGATACGTACACTATATGGCCAATCAGCTGGGGGAAGCTTACTCTCAATACCTTTTAGCCAATATTCGCCTTCTTTCATTAGATAGGTGCCTATTTGTATTGGATGACACACATAAGTATCTAACAGAAAAATTTGTTCTCTGATTTCTTCTTTATGTTTTTTATACCAAGTAGTATCTTCAAATATTACATAAGCTTCTGCTGCCATAGTTAAAATGTGAAAAATGAAAAACGTACAATTTCTTTATTTGTCCAAGCTGATAGAATGACTATTTGGCAAATGGTATCATTTTCTTCTTTCCAAAAAGAAGAACGTATTTCACTAATATCTTCATTGAGATAATTCTCAAAATGATAATGCAATGACATTCTCAAAAAGGTACTTATGTATTGTATTTTGATAGTCTTTTAATGCTAATGATAAGATTCCTTTCTGATAAGATACATCTACTATTTGTGCATCACTCCAATTATTTTTGAGTATATCAAACATAGTTAATACACCTTAAAATGTTTTTATAGTCTCATTAATCAAGTAAAAATCTAATAGTACCATTGCGGTCATTGCCTCGACAATGGGGACGGCACGGGGTACTACGCAGGGGTCGTGTCTGCCTTTGCCTTGCATCTCTACAATATTGCCCTTGCTATCGAGGGCGGGTTGCGATTGCATAAGGGTTGCTACCGGCTTGAAAGCGACCCGAAAATAGATATCCATACCATTGCTGATACCCCCTTGTATGCCCCCTGAATAGTTGGTTTGGGTAGTGCCATCGGGGTTGAAAAGGTCGTTGTGCTGACTGCCTCGCATTGTAGTACCCGCAAAGCCACTGCCATACTCAAAGCCTTTTACGGCATTGATAGAGAGCATCGCCTTACCAAGCTGTGCATGAAGTTTGTCGAACACAGGTTCGCCCCAACCTACGGGTACCCCTTTTACCACACAGCTTACCACTCCGCCCACCGTATCGCCCTCCTTGCGTATAGTTTTGATATAGGCTTCCATTTGCTCTGCCAAAATAGGGTCGGGACAGCGTACGGCATTGGTTTCGGCTATGGCTAAATCGAGGTCGGTGTAGGGCTTGGTAAGGGAAAGCTCACCTACACTTGACACATAGGCATTGATTTGTATCCCTTTGAGTACTTGTTTGGCAATAGCTCCTGCTACCACACGGCTGGCAGTTTCGCGTGCTGATGAGCGTCCGCCCCCGCGCACATCACGAATGCCGTATTTCTGTTGATACACATAATCGGCGTGGCTGGGGCGGTATACCTCGGCTATATGGGCATAGTCGGCTGAGTGCTGATTTTCATTCTCAATGATAAAACCAATGGGTGTACCGGTTGTTTTACCGTCTAAAATACCCGAAAGGAAGCGCACCTTGTCACCCTCTTTGCGTTGGGTAACAATAGCAGACTGCCCCGGACGGCGGCGGTTGAGTTCGTGCTGTATGGCTTCAAAATCTAAAAGAATATTAGGGGGACAACCATCGATGATGCCTCCTAATGCTTCGCCATGCGACTCGCCAAAGGTGGTAAGCCTAAAAAGTGTACCAAAGCTATTGCCTGCCATTTATAAGTCCTTCATTTTAGTTACTAATACTTCTATAAACTTGCTAATGGGCGTTTTGACCATCATCGCCATTACAGGGTTGAAGTCCCCTTTGAAGAGAAGTTGTACTTCGCTTTCCTTATCTGATATTTCAGCAATATTGGTAGTAAGCTGAAAAGGAATTTTGCCACTGGCTTCGCCTAATACTAGCTGACTATCGGGGGTAGTACTTTTCTTTTCTAACGAAATTTCGGGCATTCCCTTAAGGGCAAACACAAAAGAAGTGTCGCTAAGTTTTTGAAATTTGCTGATGTTGTCGGGCATCAGACGTTCAAAGGTTTCTACCTTTTCTAAAAGAGCAAAGAGGTCTTTTGCACTTTTGGGGACGATTGTTTTTTGGGTTTCTAAATTCATTGGATAATTTGCCGATTTGGTGCGAGCCGCACGAGCGATTTATTATTTTACTAAAACGGTTTCCCAGCCGTCGTACTGGCCATTGGTATCGAGGGCTACATCTATCAAATCCCAAGTGTCGCTGTTAATATCATCGACTGTATTTACTTTAGAAAGGATGAGATGGTAGTAAGGTTCTTCGGGAGAGTCGTCTTCTTCGGGCTCTACCCTACCGCTATCTTCTACCTTATACCCCAAAGCTATTACTTTGTTAAGGGCGCTATTCATATCTTTTTCAGTATCAAAATACAACCAATGCTCTATAGGGCGCTCTTGGTCGGTATGGTCGCCAGACTCTTCGCAATGGCGGCGCACCGCACTGTTTTTGATGCTTTGGTGTTCGTAGATATTGGGGTAAAGATAGTCGGAATATATTTCCCAATTAGGGTCATCTACGATACGTATTTCAGGTTCGTAATCGGCAATATTTGTGAAAGCCTTTTCGATATTGGCTGCCAATAGAGGAGCCTCTTGGGTATAGTAAAACCAAGTTGTATTGCCCTGATAAGTTACAACTCCTGCTAAAAAATCGGTCTCTTTTAGCGAAGGCATTATAATATCTTCAATGTTATAGAGGCGTTCTCTTTCCTCATCGGTAGTAAAACCGTGCTCATCGGGTGCTTTGAGGACAAGGTTTAGCCTTACGCATTGGGTATAACCCTCTATAGGGAAGTCTATTTCGCCTATACCTAAATTGATGCGAAACACAGCGGGCTTATCTTCTACTCTACCGATATAGACTGCCCAGTTTTCGGGGATTTCTATTTTTTGCATAGTTATTTTTTTGTTATACTTAGTTTATAATGATAATTGTTTTTATATAAACATCCCCCCTTAACACATTCTCGGCTCCGCAAGCTCGCCGACTTTCTTTCGCTCATCCTTCGGTGAACCTTCGCTCATCCTTCGGTGGGACAAGTGGGACAAGTGGGACAAGTGGGACAGGTGGGACAGGTGGGATGGGGCGATATCATTGGCAAATTGACTAATTGCGCCACGTATCGGGGCTTTTGCGCCATTCTTTGAGGGTGTCGAGTTCGTGCTCGCCAATATAGCCTATTTCTAAGGCTTTGACCAGCAGATGGTCGTAATCGCTGAGGGTGTGGAGGGTGAGCTTTTCGGCGGCAAAATTAGCATTGGCAATCTCAAAATTATAGGAGAAGATAGCTACCATACCCAATACCTCAGCCCCGAAGTCGCAGAGGGCTTTTACTGCATTGAGGCTGCTCATACCGGTGCTGATGAGGTCTTCTATAACAATTACGCGCTGTCCTTCAGCAAGCAAGCCCTCTATCTGGTTCTGACGACCGTGCTTTTTAGGCTCAGGGCGCACATATACGAAAGGCAATCCCAGCGCGTTGGCAACCAACATACCCATACCAATAGCCCCTGTGGCTACGCCTGCTACTACTTCGGCAGTGGGATAATGGCTTTTTATATAGGTAGCCATAGTATTGGCTACGTAATTGCGAACCTCTGGAAATGAGAGGATTATGCGGTTGTCGCAATAAATAGGCGATTTCCAGCCACTCGCCCAAGTAAAATAATTTTCAGAATTCAATTTTATTGCGTTAATTTGCAGTAAAAATTCGGCAGTACTTTTTGCCGTAGTGTTATCTAATATCATAATGTTATGAATGAAATATTTTTAGACGATAAGTCGATTATTTTGACAAATGTACAAGAAAATATTGAGAATGAAAAATATTTTCGGTTAAAAGATGTAAGCCTTGATGAAATCATCGAAGCGCTAAGCCATAAGGAAGTACAGAGAATATACCTCTATCACCCTAAAGCTGAGAAACTTATGAAGAAATTTAAGCAGCTTATCCCTACCATAAAAGCAGGGGGTGGCATAGTGTATAATCAGGAGGGTAAGGTGCTGCTTATCAAGCGAAACGGCAAGTGGGATTTGCCTAAAGGAAAGAAAGAAAAGGGCGAAAATATTGCTACTTGTGCGCTGCGCGAAGTAGAGGAAGAAACGGGTGTGAAAAAGCTGCTCATACAGCGTTTTAGGACGATTACTTACCACATATTCAAACGCGATGGACACTACTTTCTAAAAGAAACTTACTGGTATGATATGACGACTACTTATAAGAAAAAATTAGTGCCCCAAACGGAAGAGGGTATAGAAAAAGTATGCTGGAAAGATGAGGCTACCGCTAAAGAATTAGCAAAAAGCTCGTATAAGAATATACAGTTAGTATTTAGTCGTTAGTGGTTAGTCGCTAGTCGTTAGAATGTTAGTGATTAGTTGTTGTATGAAGATTATGCAGAGTTTGGGATTATAAATAACAAGGAGGCAAACTGAATTATTATCAATTTGCCTCCCGGAGGGGTGAAGGCTTATAGAGACCCGAAGTCTCGTCCCGCACCATTCAAAACAACTTTTGCTGTTTTGCGGTGCAAAGATAATACTTTTTATATAAGTATGCAAATTCTATATAAAACTTTTTAAAAATGAAAAACATTATTTCTTTTATTTGTCTTCTTTTAGGAGGCACTACCCTTTATGCACAAACACAATATACCGTAAAAGGTTTTGTGCATAATGCTTCGCTTGAAGGTATTGCTAATGTGGCTATCAGAGTATTGGATGCGGATACTAATGTGATAGTGAATGAACCTGTTACGGGAAACAATGGGCTTTTTAGCTTTTCGTCTGCTAAACGCAATTTGCGTATTTATATTGAAAGTACAGGCGATTACTTGTCGTATACAGGTGAACCTTTCTTGCTGAATAAGAACATTGAGTTGCTCTCTATACCTCTTACTTCTTCCCTTAGTTTGGAAGAGGTAGTGGTAACAGCTACAAAAAGGAAGTCCGCCGTGTATATGGAGCAAGGGAAAATAGTGTTTTCGCCAAAAAATAGTCTTACTCATCAGCAGGGGACGGCTCTCGATGCACTGAAAAGCACTCCTAATGTGGTAGTAGACAATCAAAATCACCTGAGCATTGGCGGAAAAAGCAATGTGTTGGTTCTTATCAATGGCAAACCTACTTATATGCAGCCTGATGATTTGGCAAATTACCTAAAATCTATCCCTATAGCACAAATTAAAAAAACGGAATTACTGCTCAATCCGCCTGCTGAATACGAAGCACAAGGAGGGGCTGGAGCGGTGAATATTGTACTCGATAAAAAGACAATAGAAGGGACGTTCTTATCGCTGAACAATGGGGTTTCGTATTGGTGGAACTTGCGACAAAACACTGAACTACAATTACAACACAGCGTGAAGAAAGGTATTTTACATTTGGGGTACAATCACCAATTGGGACATTACACAATGGATTACGGCAGTGAGCGCATGCAAAACGGACTGCGCTACAAAAGTCCGACAGATGATACTGATAAGCGCAAGACCATAGCGGGGCATATAGGCTACGACTATTGGCTTGACAAACGGCACTCTTTAGGTGCACAACTGGCTGCTAATACGCTATTTGGAAAAGGAACGACCAGCACGACTACTCGCTTTTTCGACACTTCTAATGCATTAGAAAAAACGCTATCGGGCTATAACGATTACTTTATGCAGAAAGCTAATCGCTATAGCGCTAATGTTTATTATACTTTTGCTCCTTCGGATAACGAACACTATCAGTTAGACATAGATTACGCTTTTTTTGATGGAGGCTCTGGCAATAGGCAGCCTAACACCTATCGTTCGCCAGCGGGTGCCATACTTTCTCACGAGACCTACCTATCAGAAAACGATAGAAAAATACATATTTTGGCTACTTCTTTCCGTTCAGAATTACCCTTATGGGGCGGAAGTCTTACGGCAGGCGCTAAGTATTCGCAAGTCTTTTCGGACAACAGTTTTCAGTTCTTTAGACAATTGCCTACCTATAACCTCATAGATGTAAACCGCTCGAATGCTTTTGACTTCAAAGAGCGCATTTTTGCTGTATATGCCCAATATCATTACCCTATTACCGAACGTTTGAGTGCTGAGGTGGGCCTACGCAATGAAACTACTTTTTCTAAAGGACAGTTATTGCCCGAAAAAGGAAGTACTTCCACACCACAAGAACACCGAAAGCACTATACTAATTTCTTCCCTACTCTTAATTTGCAATACCAATACAACGATAACCTACAGCTATTTGCAGGCTATAGCACTCGCATCAACCGACCTGAGTACCAAAATCTCAATCCGTTTGAATACCTTTTGGACGAACTATCGTATTGGAAAGGTAATCCGTTTTTATTGCCTGAAAAGATACAAAAAGCTACCTTTTCGGCTTCGTACAAAAAGACTTCTTTTACAATGGCTTATAGTTACTCTACCGACTTTTTTAGCAGTATCAATGAGCCTTTTCAAGCTAATAAAATCATTTCTATCCCTAAGAATATAGGCAAGCAGCACCATTTGCTCTTTTCGCTCTATCAAGAACTGAATTGGGGCAATGGCTATCAGACGACTCTTACACCTAACCTCAGCTATATAGAGAATAAAGGAGCGGTAATAGAAGGGAGCACCTTGCACCTACACAGGTGGCAGTACAATCTGACAATGCAAAATTACTTTCGTTTGCCTTACCAGCTGAAAGGAGAGCTTACAGCGGTTTACAATTCGCGTAGGTTGGCGGGTATTAACGAAATAGCTAAGTCTTCTGGCGGAATAGATATTGGTTTGCAACGCCTTTTTTTAAACGACCGCCTTACGGCTACTTTTAGCTTTACTGACATTTTTCACACCCAACGTTGGGATAGCGAGAGCCATTTGCCTAACTTAGACCTATACGCATATGGTAATAGCGAAAGCCGACAGGTGAAGTTGAACCTTACTTACCAATTTGGAAAAGCGAAAGAGGTACATACAAGCGAAGTGGAAGAGGTAGGAAGATTGTAATAATAAATAAACAACTAAAAAATGACAAGAGAAATACTAATAGTAGGAGTTGGTAGCTTTGCAGGAGGTGCCTTGCGCTATATACTCTCGGTGGGGCTTAGCAAATTAGGACGCTTATGGGCATTCCCTATAGGTATTATGGTAATAAATATACTAGGCTGCTTTTTGATAGGGGTATTATATGGCTACTTTAAAAGCAAAGCCACTACAGACCCTGTATTGCCGTTGCTATTGATGACGGGTGTTTTAGGCGGCTTTACTACCTTTTCTACTTTTTCATTCGAAACTATACAGCTATTGCAACAAAACGAATGGCTAAAAGCAGCTTTTTACGTAGTAGGTAGTGTAGGATTGGGGGTTGTGGCGTGCTATTTGGGAATGAGACAATTTGGAAATTAGCAAATTTGAAGGGGAGATAGGGGGTAAAAGTTTTTTCAGAAAAGTATTACCTTAGTTTTTGTATATTAGAAAAAAGTATTATCTTTGTCCCAAATTTAAACAATATTTAAACAGCATTTAAAAAGATATAACATAAAAAACGACATATAGCGTTTCGCTTACAATTTTCCTATTATAGAAATACGACCAATTTTTCTGAAAATATCAAAAGGAAAAGAGTAGTGGAAATGCCTGCGGTTAAGCGTGGGCATTCCTTTTACCTTTTGATATTGCCTTTGGTCGGGCTTCTATAATAGGTGGTAAGGAATGGCTCACGTTTTTTTATTTTTAATAATTACAAGCTCTATCCGAAGGGAGCTAATAGGCACTATCCGAAATGCCTTTAAATAGTAGGAGTTATTCAAAATACAAACAAATGAAAATATTTTTTAAGTTAGCTTTAATAGCTATAATGACTTTAGTCATTTCTTGTGGAAATAAAGATGAAGACAAGGTAACGAATAATAAAGACTTTATAGGTACTTGGGTCTTTGAAAAATGGACAGAAAATGATAGAGATGCTCTACCAGATGCAACAGCTAGTTGTCAAGTAAAAGGAAAATTTGTTTTCACAGAGAAAACAGTTTCTTACTACGATTGTGAAAATAAAAAATTGGAAACTTATACTTATATAACATCAGGCAATAAAATAATTGTGAATGGAGTAGTAATAAACTTATACATTGAGAATGGAAAACTCATCAGAAAAAGTTATGATACAGATCCTTCAGGAAAAAAACATATTTTTAAAGATTATTTTGTGAAGAAATAATAGAAAACTCCCTTTGCTAAAAGTGATAGCAAAGGGATTCTTCTTTTGGTAACAAATATTATTTCTTTGGATTTTTGCGAAAATAAGCAGATTATTTCTTTGGATTTTATTAAAAAACGGCGATTTATTTCTTTGGATAATTTTATTTTTCACTTATAACAAACTGACTTACAATGATTTTTGGCATAAGTTTTGCCTAAGGATTTATTAGGCAAAAAAAAACATTGCCCTACATCAATAAACATAAAACAATGAAGAGATTTTTATTAGGAATGGTTACGGCAGCGGTGGTGCTGTTAGTAGTTTATTTTTTCAAAGAGAAAAAAGAAGAAGAAGCGCGTTTGGAAGCTGATTCGGCACTTATACAAACGCAAATAGCCAATGTAAGCAAGTTGGTAGTAACGGAAGGGCACTTCACTGAAGTCCTCTCATACGTAGATACTCAAAAATACTTTATGGATTGGTTTTCGTTTGACAAGCGTATCTTAACCATCGTAAATGCTGATGTAACAGTAGGCTATGACCTACATAAGATAGTTTTTGAAGTAAATGAGGAACAGCGAAAAGTGATTATAAAATCGTTGCCAGAAGCTGAGGTGAAGATTTATCCTAAGATGAAATATTACGACATCTCGCAAAGCCAGATAAACCCTTTTAAAGCAGAAGATGTACCCAAAATAGAAAAGAAAGTAAATGAAGTGCTAGAAAAGAAAATAGCTGCTTCTAACCTAAAGAACAATGCTCAAGACCGACTTATCTCTGAACTTTCTACTCTTATTTTTGCTACTCGTGCCGTAGGTTGGACTTTGGAATATAACAATACTCCTATAGACAACGAGGAAATGATTAGCAAATTTGTCGATTAGTCGATTAGTAATAAACAAATTAGCCAATTAGTAAATGTGAAAATTACTAATTGGCTAATTTGCTAATTATTTATATTTCGTGTTCACCTTTTATTTCTCTGTGCTCATAGTCGGCAATCATTAGCTTTTCATAATCTACTTTGGTTTCTTTGCCAAATCGCTTGCCTATATTGTCAAAAATCAAATACACTAAAGGTACGATGATAAGCGTAAGGAATAGAGACGATAGAAGTCCGCCGATAATTACAATCGCTAAAGCGTTGTTAATTTCAGCTCCTGCGCTACTAGCAATTGCCAATGGTATCATACCTGCTACCATCGCAATAGTAGTCATCAGGATAGGGCGTAAACGGGCGTGGTTTGCTTGTATTAATGCGGTTACTGTATCTTCTCCTTCCTGCTTGCGGTGGTTGGCAAAATCTACCAGCATAATCGCGTTTTTAGCCACCAACCCAATGAGCATTATCATACCCAAAAGCGTGAAGATATTGAGCGACATATTGGCTAAGGCTAAAGCTATCAGAGCGCCAATAAACGATAGTGGGATAGAGAATAAGACCACAAACGGACGTGAGAAACTGTCGTACAGCACTACCATCACCATATATACTAATAAGATAGCCGCAAATAGCGATACGAATATGGTACCAAATCCTTCGTCTTGCATCTCTTGGTCGCCAGAGAAAGTGAAATGTACATTAGCTGGTTTCTGTAGGGTTTCGAGTTTAGTTTTCCATTCTGCTACGATAGTACCTGTAGGGCGACCTACGGTTTGTGCTTGTACTGTTACCGAAGGCGACTTGTCGTAGCGCTCTAATTGCGTAGGACCTGATGCATAATTGATAGTAGCAAATTGCGAGAGTTTTATCTGTTGCCCCATAGCGTTGATAAAGGTCATATTCTCTATATCGGCTATCGACTGACGATTGCCCTCTTGGAATAGTATGTTGATATCATATTCAGAATCGCCAGTACGGAATTTACTGTCGTCATTACCATTAAACGCAGTACGCATAGTAGTACCTACAGTAGCTACATTTAGCCCTAATAGGGTCATCTTGTCGCGGTCTAACTCCACATTTATTTCAGGGTTACCCGCTTCTGAAGTAAGTTTTATCTCTGTAGCTCCGTCAATAGTTTTAAGCAATCCGGCAGCCTTTTCAGCATACTGTTGGGCAACTTCTACATTATCAGAGGTAACCACCAAAGCAATAGGTGCTTGTTCAGCTCCCATCATTCCGACAGGCACTGTCTTCACTTTAGCATCTACTAAATACTGACTGAGTTCTCGTTTTAGCTTAGCGGCTATCACGTTAGTTGATTCGCTACGTTCTTTCTTATCTATAAGGGTAAGCTGTATCTCTGACTTATAAGGGGTTGCTTGTGTAGCACCCATACCACTAGTAGACTGCCCTACAGTAGTAATCATACTTTCTACCAAAGGTTTATTGGTACCCTTTACTTTTAGATTGCGTAGGTAATTTTCAGCTTTTTGTGTTATAAAGTTAGTCTGCTCTAAGGAAGCATCTTTATTGAGCTCAAACTGTACTAAAAACTTCCCTCTATCCATATTAGGCATAAATTCAGCTCCTATAAAGCCTGTAGGAATAAGAGAACAAGAACCTATAAAGAGGAAGAATACCAAAATAATCGTTTTCCATTTGTTAGCAAATACCCATACCAATAAGTCAGAGAAAAACTGCGTAAAGCGTTTGAGATAACTCTCAAAACCTATAGCAATCTTTCCTAATAGCGAATTAGGATTAGCGTGCTCTAACTTACCAACACGTGAGTATAACCAAGGTACTACTGTAAACGACATTAGCAACGAAAGCATAGTAGCAATAGCCACCGTCATACAGAACTCGCGGACAATATTCACTACTATAGAATTACCAATAGAAATAGGAACGAATACCACCACAATCACCAAAGTAATCGCCATAACTGTTAGTACGATTTCTTTTGAACCATCGAAGGCTGCGCGGACTTTGTTCTTGCCCATTTCCATATGGCGGTGTATGTTCTCAAGCACTACAATAGCATCATCAACCAAGATACCTACTACCAACGAAAGGGCTACTAAGCTCATCAGGTTGAGGGTAAAGCCGAAGAAATACATACCTATAAAGGCAGCAATAAGTGAGGTAGGGATAGACACCATTACGATAAGAGCGTTGCGCAAACTGTGCAAGAAGAAGAACATCACAACAGCCACCAAGATAATAGCTAAGACTAGGTCAAACATCACTGAATTGGCCGCGTGTAGGGTAAACTCACTAGTATCTTCTGCCAATAACATCTTTACGCCTTCATTTTTATAAGTCTGCTCTATTTGTTCCATTTTCTTGCGCACTAACTCGCTTACCGATACCGCATTGGCATCAGTCTGTTTAAGCACTTGCAACAAGAGCGTATTTTCTTGGTCTATACGTGCTATTTTTTCAGCTTCTTCTTCAGTATCTTGCACATCGGCAACATCTGAAAGTCGTATCTCTACTCCATTTTGCGAAGCTAAGGTAAGATTACGCAGCTGCTCTACATCTTGAATTTTACCTAACAAACGTATAGAGGTACTATTTTCACGCGTTTTAATTTTGCCCGCAGGAATTTCCATATTAGAAGCCGCAATGAGCTGTTGTACTTGTCCTATAGAAAGTCCATAACCTTCTAATTTTTTAGCGTCTACATTCACACGTATTTCACGCTTACGCCCCCCGATGATATTCACTTGTGCAACCCCTGGCACACGCGAAAGCTCAGGTTGTATCTTCTTATCTACTAAATCGTAAAGCTCTTGAGAAGAGAGTTTAGAAGTTACCCCAATAGAAACGATAGGCAAATCAGAAAGAGAGAATTTGCTAAGTGAAGGTTCTTTAGCATCGGTAGGCAAATTGGCTCGGATAGCGTTAATCTTTCGCTGTGCCTCATTGAGGGTGTTATCTACATTGGCATCATTGGTAAGCTGTACTACCACCACTGAAAGACTTTCATACGAATACGACTGTATCTTCTTGATATTCTCTAAAGCAGATACCCCATCTTCAATCTTTTTAGTAACTGTACTCTCAATTTCAGAAGGTGAGGCACCAGGATAAATAGTAGAGATAGTTACCACATTCACTTCAAACTTAGGGATAAGTTCGTAGTTCAATAGTTTATAAGAATAAAAGCCTCCTAATAATAATAAGGAAAGCATTACAATCAGCACACTAGGGCGCTTGATAGAAAGTTTAATTAAGTCCATTTGTTATTCTTTGTAAATCGGGTGCAAAGGTAGTATAAAAAACTTAATAAACAAAAAAAGTTTCCTAATATCAAAATAAAAAACTACCTGAGAAGCTATAAGTATATTACTTCTCAGGTAGTTATTTTTGGTGTAAAAATCTTATAACCAATTATTTAGCAGGGATATTCTTCAGTATTGATAATAAGAATTTCCAGAATTTCTGTACTGATGCTATATTTACTCTTTCAGCAGGTGAGTGTGCTCCTTTAATAGTAGGACCAAAACTTACCATCTCCATAGTAGGATAGTTAGTACCAAGTATACCACATTCTAAACCTGCGTGGCACGCTACTACTTGTGGAGTTTCGCCAAAAAGGGTTTCGTATTGCTCTTTTACTATTTTGAGTATCTCAGCATCTACTTTAGGTTCCCAACCAGGGTAGCTACCTGTATACTCTACTTCAAAACCTGCTAACTCAAATGCGGCTCTAATAGTATCTGCTAAGTCATATTTAGAAGTCTCTGAAGCCGAGCGAGTGAGGCAGTAAACATTTATCTCGCCATTCTTTAGCTCAACTCTTGCTATGTTATTGCTTGTTTCCACAAGATCTGCAATACTTTGACTCATTTTATACACCCCATTGAAGGCTGCATAAATAGCTCTTAGCACATCTTCTTGTTCTTCTATTTCCATTACTCTTTCAGGTAAAGCTGTAGGTGAAAGCGATACATTAAGAGTCGGTTCAGTAACTGCATATTCGTGTTGTAAATCGCGAGTAAGTTGTGCTATTTCTTTCTCGAAGGCTTCTTTTTCGTTTTTATCTACAGTGATAATCGCTACACTCTCTCGCGGGATAGCATTCCTAAGCCCTCCGCCATTTATCTCTGCTATATGTAGGTCAAACTTCTGCGAACAAATAAATAACAATCTGTTCATCAATTTATTAGCATTGGCATATCCTTTGTGAATGTCCATACCACTATGCCCTCCGTGTAGTCCTTTCACTGATAAAGTATAAGCTACAACTTCTGTAGGAGTAGGTATAGTATCATACTCTCTGAAGGCTGATACATCAACCCCACCTGCGCATCCTATATCTATCTCGTCATCTTCTTCAGTATCTAAGTTCAGCAAGTAAGCTCCTGACAGTAAGCCTCCTTTCAGACCTTTAGCGCCAGTCATACCTGTTTCCTCATCAATAGTAAAAAGAGCTTCTATAGCAGGGTGCGCAATATCTTTACTTTGCAAGATAGCCATAATGCTCGCTACGCCTATACCGTTATCTGCTCCTAAGGTAGTACCATCTGCCCGTACCCAATCGCCATCTACTAACATTTTGATACCCTCTGTACTAAAGTCAAATACGGTATCATTGTTCTTTTGGTGTACCATATCAAGGTGCGATTGTAGCACTACTGTTTTGCGGTTTTCCATACCTGCTGAAGCAGGCTTTTTAATGATAACATTACCTGTTTCGTCCTGATAAGTATCAAGACCTAAACTTTTACCAAAAGCCACCATAAAAGCGATGACTTTCTCTTCTTTCTTCGAGGGGCGTGGCACTGCGTTCAAACTCGCAAAGTTCGCCCACAATTGTTTTGGTTCTAACTCTGTTATTTTCATTACATTTGGTATTAATTATTTTTTTAAAATCTTATCCTTATTCACTACACATACAACTCGTACTAAAACCAATAACCTATATTAAACAACCATACGGCTTGCTTCACTTCGGGCGAATAAGTACATTTTAGTTCCACAGGGCCTAAGAAACTATCAATACTATAGCCTATACCATAGCCCGAATAATTGGGATATTTATGCCATTGGAAACTCTCAAATAGGTTATTATCTACTTTAGCTAAATTAGCTAATAACAATATGTGTTGTTTTTTAAAAGGCTCTATATCTACTACAAACTCTGATTTTAGATAATTCTTAGCTCCAAAACTCAAAAAGTCATAACCATAAAAAGATGAATAGTTACCAAAGACATTCTTGTTATTCCCTCCTAAGAAGAAGTCAAGCGAATACACATTAGTACCTCCTATAGTTACCCCTCCTTCTAAATTAACCCGAGCTGCTATTTTATAAAAAAGCGGAAAGGCAAATGATAACTCTGTCTTGCCTGTAGTAAATTTGTTAAAATTAGGCATATCTGAAGCAAAAGCATACAGATTGAATTGTGAACTAAAATATACACCACGAGTAGGGAAGAATGTATTATCTAAGCTATCATATTTTATATAAGAGTAAAGACTGCCAAAATGGGTATTTTCAGCATAAGAAACTACAGTACTCAACCCATATACTTGCTCAGCATCAAATCGTATTTTGCGGTGCTCTGTCCCTAAGCCAAAAACAAAACCATTCCCCAATAATGTTTGCAAATACACCTGATTTACAAGGTCGTATGCTTCTACGTCCATACGGTTTAATTCAGAGCCTTCTATACGATAATTAGAGAGTCTATGAGCGTTTAGTTTACGTTCAAACTGCATAAACCTTGAGCGAACCCCATAGCTAATATAAAAACCTTTATCTACAAAATAATCAAACTGATAACGACTATTATCGCCTACTATAAGATCTAAAGATAAGAAATCACTACTTTGTAAGAAGTAATTACGGGTATAATTCATTAAAAATCCCGTTTTTAGCAAATTGTCATAATGTACGCCTAATTTTAGATAGGTGCGCTGAGGGCTTTCTTTTATAAAGAAATCTATGTATTCTCCCTGATCAGTATGTCTAAGTTGGTGACTAACAGAATGAAAGTTGTTAGTAGCCATTAGGTTATCTAATCCATCGTTTAGCTCATCGAATGAAATCTTGCGGTCTAAATACTTCAGATGCATCTTACCGCGTAAGTAACTTCTCGAAAAGTGGTCATTGCCGTGAAAGTGTACTTCTTTCAGGTAAAAAGAATCTATTTTTTGTATAGGTTCGCGTTTCTCTTCATGTTTTTGATGGGCTGCTATTTCTTTTAAACGCGGTAAGAAAAGTGATGCTGCTATTCGTCCATTATTGATAATTTCTTCTCCTTTATCAAAAGAAATAATATTAAACCCCTCTATATTAGGCTTTATATAAATATCCGTCTCCTTTATTTTTCTGGACATATTATCCGTCATCGGAAAAGTTGTTATCTGTGAAAAAATACTCAACACCGAATTTATTTCCTCACGTTTTGCTAACGGACTTTGCACATCTACCCCTATAATAATATCTACTCCTTTTTTCTTTATCTCATCTACAGGGTAATTATCCGCTATTCCCCCGTCTGTGAGTAGCTTACCATCTATTTCTACCAAATCAAACAATGAAGGAAAAGAACCACTAGCTTTAATAGCTTGTGGCAAAAATCCGTTTTCGAGCACTACTCCCTTCCCTGTCTCTATATCAGTAGCTACACAAAGAAAAGGAATAGGTAACTGCGAAAAATCATATATTTCATTTACAGGGTAAAGTAGCTTTACAAACTCATTATAAATACTTTGTCCTTTAGATACTGCACGAGGTAAACCTACTTTGAAGTTATTAAAAGGCAATGCCACCGCATATCGGTCGTAAAGATATCGCTCGTGAAGTGATTTCGAACGGCGTGATATTTTGTCTTGCAAAAGTTTATCAAAGTCTAAACTCCTAAAAATAGAGTCTAACTCATTAGCCGAATAGCCTGCGGCATACATAGCGCCTACCATTGCCCCCATACTAGTACCTCCTATGTAGTCTATGCGTATGCCTGCTTCCTCTAATACCTTTAGCACTCCTATATGTGCCAAACCTTTAGCCCCTCCCCCACTGAGTACCAAGCCTACTTTTAGGTCTTGCTTTACAGCAGGTTCTTGTGCTGATAGAAGGCTGCAAATCATACAAAATATGACAAAAAGATATAATTTCATTTAGTTATGAAGGCTTAAATTTGCTACAAAGATACAAAAGGTAATGGTAAATACAAAGAAATAATGACTTTTTTCAATACTAAAGTATCGTCTTGCTTATTAAGCTATTGGCTATCAACCAATCATTAGTAGGGGTTGGCTGATAGGTGTCACCTACTAAATCATCAGCTTGTGCAGCAAGAGCGTAAAGTTGTTCTGAAATATTATGAACCCAACAAGTAATAGGTATTTTTATTTCTTTCTGTTGAAGCATTCCTAAATGTGCCGAAAGAGCTCTTAGGCTGCGTAGCTGTGCCATACTCTCAAATACATCTTGCTGAAAGTGCAATAATATACGCCATTGGTCACTAAAAGTAAAATGGGTGTATAACAGCTGCTGGGCTTCCTTTTCTAATAATGTTTCTGCTGCAAGATAAATATATTGTATATCAGCAAGTTTCACTATAGTAGGCAATAGATGCATATCGCTGACAACAATTGATTTACAAGGCAGTGAAGCTAACTCAAAAGCCTCTATATCAGTAAAAAGCACTTCATTAGCTGAGGTTTCTATTTCCTTATTTGCAGCCCATACTACGGTGCGTAAGGAAGGCGTATGTCGTAAATGCCCCATAGCGTGATAACCGCGCTCATAAGGTGGAAATCCTGCTATTGATTCGTCTTTTTCTGCCATTGTTGTCTTTGTTTTATCTCAAATGGTTCCCACAAGCGCTTAGGCATAAGGGTTCCTCTGTCAGCACTTTTCTTACTAAATGGATAAAGTTCCCATTCTTCTTTCTGATACCATTCTATCTTTCCCTTATTTGCCTCTAAAAAAGCTTCACATTGCTTATCAAAACGCTTTTGTGCTTCGTGTGCCTTAGCTATTATCCACTTTTGTAATATACGCTGCTGCTTCATCATTTGTATTCCCCCTTCTTTTTCTATATAGCTTATAAAGCTCTGTGCCTTTTTGTACATCTCATAACTGAGTGCCTCAATAGCATATAGGTCATTTAGCAAAGAGGCTTTGCGTGTAGAACAAAGAGAACTAATGAGTGCTATTTGTGTCTTTTCACTATTTAAGTTACTCTTCTTAAAGAAAAGGGGATTTTTAGGTAGTAGATAGTCACTCCCTCCTAATATAGCCGCCTCGTATGCCAACTGCACATATTGCTCATTATGAAGCGTTTTCAGTAGTGATAATCCTCTGTTTGACACTTCACTTATCAGTTGAAAAGTATGAGTAGGAAAAGTCTCATTCAGTAGCCAGCGAAGGGCTCTCAGCTTGGCTATTTCCAGCAGAAAAGCCTCACTTATAGCCATTTTCACACAGATAGAAGGCAATATTGTTGGCTGTTCTTTCAGCTCAGCTATTGTCAAAGCTATCTGTTGTGCCATCGTAGCACCTGCATTTTGGTAAAGTGTTGTATCTATCACTTCATCAGCAAATACAAATAGTGAGGTAGTAGGCAACCAACTCTTAACTTCTTCTTTTTTCAATTGTTTGTGCAAAGTAAGCAAGAAAAAACCTATATTTTTAGCTTTCCAAAAAGCGATACGCTTTAGGGTCTGCTCTTTATCCGACACAAATAATGATATTGCAGCTTGCGTATCTGTAGTTATGTTAAAACTCCTTTTCACATTCTCAGCGGTATAGAAAGGCAATATGCTTATTTCTTCCTCTGTGGTGTAAATCAAGCTCTGATAGTCTTCTCCTTGTAACTCATATTGTATTTGTTGTTTCCATCGTTTGGCTGCTGTGGGTATCATCCTTTTGCTTTTTCATTAGGGCGTAGCACCATTCGGTACGACTGGTCTTTGCTTATGTAGTAGCCTATCCAGTTGTATAGGGCTCTCATTTTATTGCGGAAATTCACAAGCGACATTATATGTATAAATGCCCAAATGGCCCACGCAAAAAATCCCTTTATAAATATATGCTTAGGTAGGTCTGCTACTGCTTGATTGCGTCCTATGATGGCCATAGAGCCTTTATCTACATAGCTAAAAGGCTGTGGATTTCTAAAATCATTATTAAAATTTTTACCCAAATTGGCGGCTTGTTGTATTGCTACTTGTGCTAACTGAGGGTGTCCTTCTGGGTAGTTAGGATCTGCGGTCATAATCGAGGCATCTCCAATAGCGTAGATATTATCAAATCCTTCCATTTTGTTATAAGCATCAGTTTTCATACGTTTACCTCTGCCCAAATGCTCTTTTTCGTCTATTCCTTTGAAGTTTTTAGCCGAAACACCCGCTGCCCATATCAAGTTACGAGCTTCTAAAGTAGTACCGTCTGATAAGTGTACTTCATCATTAGCAAAGCTCGTTACAAAAACACCCAATTTTAGCTTTACACCCTTTTTCAATAAACTTTTTTCAGTATATTCTTGTGCTTTTTTCGACATTGGTGCAAGTACTGTTTTTTGTCCATCTATCAGATAAATATCGCCCAAATCATCATAGGTAAGCTCTGGATAGTCTTTTCGCATAATATTTTGCTTCATTTCCGCAAAAATTCCTGATAGCTCTACTCCTGTAGGCCCCGCCCCTGCTATGGCAAATGATAGCAATTTACGGCGCTGTTCTTTATCTTGCGTACGGGTAGCACGTTCTAATCGGGTATAAACTAAGTTTCTAAGCATCAGTGCATCGCCTACTGTTTTCATTGGCATTGCTTTCTCTTCTACTTCTTTATTACCAAAAAAGTTTGATTCTGCTCCTGTAGCCATTACTAAAATGTCGTACGAAAGTTCTCCATTGCTTAGTATAAGTTTGTTTTCTGCAGGTCTTACTTCTTGCAAAGAAGCCATTCTGAAGCGTGCATTCTTATATTTGCGCAACAAACGGCGAAAAGGATAAGATATAGATGATGGCTCCATAAAGCCTGCTGCTAATTGGTATAAAAGTGGTGGAAAGAAGTTATAGTTGTTCATATCCACCAAAGTAATATGGTATTTACCTGAGCGGTTTAGCTCTTTTACAAGCTCTAATCCTGCAAAACCACCCCCTACTATTACGATATGTTTTTTATTTTCCATAATGATTATTTTTACTTTTATGACTAATTTGCCGATTGACAAATTGACTAATTTTCTTCTTCGTTGGGGAAAATCTCTATTTGAGGTTCTTTAAAAGTTTCTTTATTTGAAATATGTCGCTCTAATGATAGTAATAAACTCGGTAAAAGCAATAGGTTCGTCATCATAGCAAAGAGTAATGTAGCCGAGATAAGCCCTCCTAAGGCTTTAGTGCCTCCAAAGCTAGAAAGTAAAAATACAGAGAAACCAGAAAGCAATACAATAGAAGTATAAAACATACTTACCCCTGTCTCTCTTAGGGCTGCATACACCGATTTGCTTATCTTCCAATTGCGGGCTACGAGCTCTAAACGATATTTAGCTAAGAAGTGTATGGTATCGTCTACCGAAATACCAAAGGCTATGCTAAATACTAATATAGTTGATGGCTTAAGTGGTATGCCCAAATACCCCATTAGCCCTGCTGTGATAAGCAGTGGCAAAAGGTTAGGTATAAGCGAAATGATAATCATCTTCACTGAGCGGAACATATAGGCCATTATAAGTGCAATAAGCACTATTGCCAAGGCAAGCGACCAGATTAGGTTGGTTGCCAAATAGCTCGTCCCCTTAGTAAACAAATAGGCTTTACCTGTTATTTTTAGCTCATATTTATCGCTGGGGAAAAGTTTTTGGGCTTTAGCATAGATATTCTCTTCTATCTGTTGCATTTTCTCAGTACCTATATCTTTCATAAAAGTAGTAATACGCGCAGTTTGGGCAGTACTATCTACATAGGCTGATAGCATACTCGCATTGCCTTTTGAATTTTTAATGTACGAAAGAATAAAATTCTGTTCTTGCGTAGTAGGCAGACTATAGTATTTCGGATTACCATTGTAGTACGCCTGTTTAGCATACTTCACCAAATTCACTACTGATAGGGGCTTCGAAATCTCTGGTATCTCTTCTATATGCGCACAAAGCTCATCTATACGTTTTAAAGTGGCAAGTTTGGTTACTCCGTTCTTTTGTTTAGTATCTACAGTTATTTCTAAAGGCATAATACCCCCGAAATTCTTCTCAAAATAACTTATATCATCAAAGAAAGCCGCCGATTTAGGCATATCTTCTATCAAACTACCCGATATTTTTATTTTATAAATACCTATAATACTGAGTATCAATAGCAGCAAAGCAGTAGTAAATACTGCTATACGATGATGTTTTACGGTATTTTCAATAAATTTTATAAGTCCTCCTATCCAATTGCGAGACAGATGTCGCAAGTGTTTTTCTTTAGGAATGCTCATATAACTGTAGATAATAGGTATGAGCAGCAGAGAAATCAGAAATATAGAAAGCACATTAATAGAGGCTATAATACCAAACTGTTTCAGCAAAGTACTTTCTGTAAAAATAAAGGTAGCAAAACCGATAGCTGTAGTCAGATTTGTCAATAATGTAACATTGCCTACATTCCTAATCACTCTAATAAGCGATTTAGCTTGGTTACCGTGTTTGCTAATTTCTTGTTGGTATTTATTAATAAGGAAGACACAGTTGGGTATTCCTATCACTATCACCAAGGGTGGTATAAGCCCTGTAAGTATAGTGATTTCGTAGTCGAATAGTCCCAGAAAACCAAATACCCACATCACTGCTATCGACACCACTCCCATAGAGATAAACATCGCCCTAAAGGAACGGAAGAAGAAGAAGAATATAAGAGAGGTAGAAATCAGGGCAGCTACTATAAAAAGCCCTATCTCGTCCATTATATTTTGGGCACTTAGGGTGCGTATATATGGCATCCCTGAGGTGTGTACCTTTAGTCCTGTGCGTTGCTCAAATTTTTCAACTATCGGAATAAAGTCATTAAGAATGAAGTCTTTACGTGCTTTGGTATTTACAATTTTCTTATTCATATACACCGCTGTCTGCAGTGTTTTGCTCTTAGCATTATAAATAAGTCCTTCGTAAAATGGCAGTTTCTCTATAAGTACTTGTCTTATACTGTCTGCCTGTGCTTGGTTTTTAACCTCTCCTTCTATAAGTTTATGAGTTACCAAGCGTTGTTGAGCAGTATCTTTAACTAATATAGGCAGATTGTTAATCGAAATAACCGCATCTATCTGCTTGTATTTCTTAAGTTCATTACTGAGTTGTATCCACTCATTTAATATCTTTGGAGTATAAATTTTATCATCATCAATAGCCAATAATATCAAATTGCCTTCCTCTCCAAATTTAGATAGGAATCGCTTGTACTCCACATTCACAGGGTGGTCATCAGGCAACATATTCGCTTCAGTAAATGTAAAGCGAATGTTTTTCCATTGTAATGCCAAAAAACCTGTAATTAAGGCTATTATGATTAAAAATGTGATTCTATTTCGCAATATTAAGCCAGCTACTGCATTCCAAAAGCTCGCTTTTACCCATTTAAACATTTATATTTTCACTTTAAATATTAGGGCGCAAAAGTACGAAATAATAAATAATTAACAAGAGAATATCTCACATTTTTTTACACCTTCCTATTCATCAATTCTAAAGCAAACTGCTTCAAATAAGCGCGGTTTTCATCACTTATAGTTATGTGTTCCAATAAGTTAAGAGCTTCATCAGTAGTGCGTGCTATCTCGTCTCTCACAGCCTCAGCAGCTCCTGTTTGCCTAAATAGTTGGGTCACTATAGCTATTTTCGCATCATTTTCTTCTGAGGTGGTATATTGTGCTATCAATGTGTTGCGTTGTGCTTCATCAGCTAAGTCTAAAGCTTTTAAATAGAGTATTGTTTTTTTATTTTCAAGTATATCTCCTCCTATTTTTTTACCAAAAGCCTCATCACCAAAAGTATCTAAATAATCATCTTGCAGCTGAAAAGCAAGCCCTATAGTCACCCCAAAATCATATATAAGACGCTGATTTTCGATAGAAGCTCCTGCTATAATAGCTCCCATCTGCAAGGCAGCTCCTACTAATACCGCTGTTTTATAACGTATCATTTGCAGGTATTGGGGTATACTCACTTGGGTTTGGATCTCAAAATCCATATCCCATTGTTGCCCTTCACACACTTCTAAAGCCGTTTTAGAAAACAGTTTAGCAAGAGCTGCAAAGGTGTCTGGAGGATAACTTTCTAATAGACGGTAAGCACAAATCAGCATCGCATCACCAGAGAGTATGGCTATATTGCTATTCCATTTTTGGTGCACAGTAGCCTTTCCTCGCCTCAGAGAAGCATTGTCCATTATATCATCGTGTACAAGCGAAAAATTGTGAAACACTTCTACCGCAGCAGCTGCCGGAAGTGCTTTGCGGTAATCGCCTCCAAAGAGGTCTACTGCTATAAGTGTCAGTACAGGGCGCAAGCGTTTGCCCCCTAATTGCAATATATAATCTATTGGCTCGTATAGATTTCGCGGTTCTTTTACAGCTATTGAAGTTTTCAGATGAGCTAAAAATTCTTCCCTATAATGATTGATACTGTTCATTTCTCGTCCTTATTAAAGTTCTCCTGCTTTTAGTTGTTGAATAACGGTTCTCACCGACACAAAACCTATCTGCTCTTCGGGTATTTCATTCAGTGGGAACCATTGCAGAGCTTTAATCTCATCAGGTGCCACTATATGCACTTGCTCTCCAGCCAATCGGCATTCAAAAAATATATCCATTGTGCGGTAGGGCACTTCTTTATATAAATAATTATTAGGAAAAGTAGTAATAAAGCGTAATTGCGACGGACTTATTTGCATTCCCATCTCTTCCAACACTTCCCGACAAGCAGCTTCTTGCGCAGTCTCATTAGGGTCTATAAACCCACCTGGCAAATCTAATTTTCCTTTGTCAGGGTCCATATTCCGTACTGTAAAAAGTACTTTATCTTCATACCTAAATACTACGGCCACAGCTGCAGCTATATTGTGAAAGTAGGTAAAACCACAATCGTGACATAAAAATCGCACATTATTCGGAAATTCTGTATTCGTAGAAGTACAGTTGGGGCAATGCTTAAATATTTTCTCCATTGTATATTGTCTTTTTGATAATTTCTTCTATAGGAGTCTGGTAGTCAAACCATTGTATCCTCTCATCTCTGTTAAACCAAGTATACTGACGCTTAGCGAAACGGCGTGTATTTTTCTTTATCTCTTCTATAGCAAATAGTAGTGAATGCTTTCCTTCCCAAAAATCAAATAGTTCTCGGTAACCTACTGTCTGTAGGGCATTTAGCTGTTTGTAGGGCAATAACTGCTGCGTCTCTATCAGCAGTCCTTCTGCTAACATTTGCTCTACCCTATCGTTTATTCGCTGATATACTATTTCTTTGTCAGCTGTTAGCCCTATCTGAAGAATTTCAAAATCCCGACACACATTTTTCTGTTGCAAAAAAGATGAATAAGGCTTTCCGGTAGCTATACACACCTCTAAAGCACGTATCATACGGTGCGGATTCTGAGTATCTACCTTTGCGTAATGCTGTGGGTCTAATTCTTTTAACTGAGTCTGTAGTACCTCAATACCCTCTGACTGATACGCAGCGTTAAGCGTTTCTCTTATATGCTCATCTACTGTCGGAAAGTCATCTAATCCATCTATTACAGCCTTCACATACAAACCGCTACCTCCAACCATCACTACCACCTCGTGTGTTTCAAAAAGATTATGGAGAAGGGTAAGGGTATCACGCTCAAAATCTCCTACCGAATAAGGCTCAAAAATACTCTTATGCTGAATAAAATGGTGCTTTATAAGGGTTTGCTCTTCAGCAGTAGGTACTGCTGTGCCTATACGCATTTCTCTAAAAAACTGACGCGAGTCGCACGAAATAATTTCTGTGCCGAAATGCTGAGCTAAAGCTATAGCTAAGCGGGTTTTACCTATGGCAGTAGGTCCTACTATTGTCAGAAGTAATCGTTTTTTTCGGGACATTTGTCTATCTGTTTTTTTAATGGAGCTCCACAAGATGAACAGTAATTAGCTCCCTCTAAATGGCTCGAATTATTACATTGGTGGCAAATAACTTTTTCAGTATGCTTATCAGCTAAAAGTTCTTTTTGCTGACAGCGCTGCTCTTCCTTTAGTATATTAGCTCTCGATACACGACTATATTCAGCGGTTACTATACCCGTAGGCACAGCTACAATGCCATAACCCAATATCATTACTAACGAAGCTATCATTTGCCCCAAAGTAGTTGCAGGGCTTATATCACCATAACCTACCGTGGTAAGAGTTACTATACACCAGTAAATACTGCGTGGAATGCTAGTAAATCCGCTGTGTTCATTCTCTACCACATACATCAGCGAACCCAACAATATAGATATTACCAACACAAAATAGATAAAAACAATAATCTTATTCCTGCTAGTACGAAGTGCCATTTTTAACTCTTTCCCTTGATTCATAAAGCTCACCAAATCTAATATCCTAAAAAGACGTAGTAATCTAAGGGCACGTACTACCGAAATAGCTTTAGTACTTGGGGTGATAAAGGACAAGTACATAGGCAAAATAGCTATCAAGTCTATAATGCCATACATGCTGAATATGTAGCGATAAGGCTTTTTATTGCTAATAATACGCAATATATACTCCATTGTAAAGAAGATAGTTATCACCCATTCCATGAACACCAATAAGCCGTGTAGTCGGTGGTCTATTCCTTTTACAGTTTCGAGCATTACCATCACTACACTTATAAAGATAAGTGCTAATAGTATAAGGTCAAAAAGCTTACCTAAGCGTGTGTTAGTACCATAAATAATAACATACGCCTTGAGCTTAAAAAGCTCATATTTTTCCTTAAATTCTTTTTTATCCATAAATTATTGCTGAGTAAGCCACTCGCGGAAAGAATAGAAATTTTGTGGCGAAACACCGTGCCCTACAGGAAACTCCTCATAGTGGTACTTCACACCTATGCTATCAAGTATTACAGGGGTTTGTCGTGCCCATTCTACCGGAATTACTTGGTCACTTGAGCCGTGCGATATATAGAAATGAGTCATAGAGTGGTGTTCTTTCTCATAACCTTCTTTTATAATATCTTTATTTAGATACCCACTTAGGGCTATCACATTGCGTATTTTTTTAGGATACGAAAGGGCTACCGCCATACTCAATATACTCCCCTGACTAAATCCTAATAGGGTAACATTGCGTGTATCTAAGTCATACACACGGCAGGCCTCTTCTATTGCTTGCATTATCAAATCTCTTGACTCTATTGCTTGCTTAGTATCACTCCAATTATTCTGGTCTGCATCAAAACTTATCATATACCAAGCATACCCAAAGCTTGCTAAGTGATACGGAGCTCTAAACGAAATAATAGTGTATTCAGGTGGCAGTGCATTAGCAAACGAAAAAAGATCCTCTTCATTACTGCCATAACCGTGCAACATAAATATCACCGGAGAGCGTTTTATCTTTATCTGGGGTTCGCGAATGATGTATTCTAACGGAAGTTTCTTATTAGTGTCCATAACTACTATTTTTATTACTCATTCAATATCAATTGATTATTGGCTATTACCCCTAATACTTTTCCTTTCATAGTAGCTCCTATAAAGGCACTATTCTTAGAAGCCGAAAATATATCCTCTTTTGTGAATACCGAAGTACCTTCTGGGGTAAATAAGGTAAGGTCAGCCACTGTATTTACTGCTATAGGAGTTGTAGCTATACCGAAACGCTTACGAGCGGCTGTTAGCAGTGTTACGGCTCTTTCTACAGTAGTATATTGGCTCAAAACACCCCATACATTTTCTAATCCTATAGTCCCAAAATCAGCTAAATCAAATTCTTTAAACTTAAGCTCTATATCTAACGGATTATGGTCTGAAGTCACAAAATCTATCACACCGTTATCTAAGGCTTCTCGTAGTGCAAGCACATTCTCTGTATCTCTTAAGGGGGGTAATACTTTATAATTAGTATCAAAATTATCGAGCACCTCATCTGTGAAGTGTAAGTGGTGCACTGCTACACTGCAAGTTACATCTAAGCCTTTTGCCTTTGCCTCAGCTATAAGGGCTACTGACTTAGCAGTGGAAATTGTAGGGATATGTAGTCTTCCTCCTGCGTATTCTAATATCGATAAATCTCTTGCTACAGATAGTTCTTCTGCTAAAGCAGGAATACCTTTTAGCCCTAAGCGCGTACCCTCTATGTGTTCGTTTACTACGCCTTTGCCCATTATCTTAGTATCGTTAGGAAACGAAATTACAATACCATCAAAGGGCTGTGTGTACTGTAGAGCTATTTTCAGCAGGTTGCTATTGCTTATAGGTTTTTTATAATCGCCAAAAGCCACTGCTCCAGCGCTTTGCATATCATATAATTCTGCCAAATATTCTCCTTTGCTCTCTACTGTTAGTGCTCCTATAGGGTAAGCTGTTGCTGCACAATAGCGTGTTTTATCTTTTATATAAGTTACGGCTGCCTTACTGTCAGTCACAGGGTGTGTAAGCGGATTAATAAGCAAATGTGTAAAGCCACTCTTCTCAGCGGTCAGCATACCATTAGCCAAGGTCTCTCTCTCTTCATAGCCTGGTTCGCCAAAACATACACTACTATCTGTCCAACCTTGCGACACATATGCATCGGCAATTACCTTATCTGCCTGCACTTCTCCAAGCTGGTCTGAAATATGTGTTATTGTTCCATCTGAAATCAATATGTCTTTCACTGTATTGTGAAATCCACTTTCTTTGTCAATAATTCTCGCTGACTTTAGGAGTATTTTCATAATGACTTTTACACTTTTAAATCTGAGGCAAATGTACAAAATAATTATGAATTACAACCCAAAAATTGTAATTAAAAATTATTTATCAAAAAAAAGGCTCTCTGATTTTCTCAGAAAGCCCTTATCTTATCTCAAAAATTGACGTACCTCTTCTTTCAGATGGCTCAGCGCATTTGCCGAAGGGGTAGTCCTATCTATAAATTCCTTGAATACTGCCTCTACCATTTCAGGGGCATCTTTCACACTTTCATTATAAGCAGCCTTTCTTATCAGCTGTATGGTGGCTGCTTTAGCCGTGCGTATGATGTTCCACAAATTCGGACTTAAGTATATCTGCTGTGCCAAATTGTGCTCAAACTCTTGGTCTATAGTATTGGTGAGCAGTATTTCGTATTCTTTTTTAGTCAAATCACCAGGCGGAATACGCAAAAACAATTGTTGCGGAGTAATGCGCTCTAAGAATAGCGTCATTCGCTCATAGGCTTGCAGCTTAATAGGAAAAGTAAACTTATAAGTTTCCTGCTGAAGCAAAAACATCCGTTTGCGATCTTCATTCTCTATATGTATCCTGAAAAAGTAAAAAGCTACGGCTCCTACCACCAAGGCAGGAATACAATACATTACAAGAGTAATAATCTGGTCTATCATAGTTATGATTCTTTTGACAATAATATTTTTTCTAAGTTAGGACTAAAAATATCCTCAAATGCCGAGATAATACGTCCGTCTTTGTCTATTATTAGTGATTTATTGATGTTGTTTATCAAAATTTTCTGCGACAAGTCCATAAAGTTTATCGAATGATATTGGTCTGTCCAATCAGTATTCTGTACTTGTTTCTTCCACTGGGTCTTATCTTGCCCTATATCTATCCCCACAAACTTCACATTAGGAAAAAGTCGTTTGAGTTGCGAAATTCTATTAAATATTAAATTAGAAAGCTCTTGTTGGTTAACCGACCAAAAATAGTATATGGTGGTCACCTTAGGTTTCTGAATTTCCGAAAATTTAGTAGGTTCTCCTTTAGTGTTTATTAGGTCAAAATCTGGTGGCTGATTACCTGCTTGTAGAGCGATAACATTCCGAAATACTTTTTCTAGCTCTGCTTTGTGTTCATTGTCTTTGTTGTACTTCGCAAATTCATCAAAGTAGTCTTTATATGCTATATGTTCCTGAATATGAATATTAAAGATATAAGCGTATGCAGCATTGCGGTATAGATTATCTCTCAAACTTCCTTTACTAAAAAGACTGTCTATAATTTTTATCTTCTCTAAATGAAAACCTAACTCTTGGCTTACATCTACTAAAGTATGCTTATTGTATGTATATTTAGTAAAAGCTAAATTATTGACATACATTACCATATAGCGATAGTAGGGTCTGAAGTACTCTAAGAAAGTATCGTTATAATTAATACGCTTTCTGTAATCGTAAAAATCTTCTGGCAGTACACAATTCAGCGGTACATTATCTTCACTCTGATATACAAACGGATATATTTCCATTTCTTTGTAAAGAGGGAAAGTAGCACTCACTAAGGCTAAGTCTTTCGCTTTCTCCGAAAGTGTCGGATTCACTTTCACAAAAGCCTCATACTCATTTTTCTTTAGTTGGTACAGCGAATCAATTTTCTCTTTATAAAGGTTCGGCGGCAATGATTGGTATTGTTTAAAAAGATTTGCTTCTCTTCTTGCTTCGTTTGCTTGAACCAATATGAAGTTATTAATCGCTGCCCCTCTTCCTGAAAATGAGATACTTTCATCAAAATTATAAGCATTGGCATATACCACCAAGCTATCATTCGGCTCTATGAATACATACTGAAATTTTCCTTTTGTTTCAAAATTGTACAGCTGACTCTCTTTTATTTTAAGATTAAAGATAAAATTCTTATCTTTATCTAAATAAACTGTGTCAATAGGTGTATCATTAGCATACAAAACGACAGAGGGATCTTTAGAGTTAGGAAAAAATCCTCTGAGCACAGTACATTCAGTATTCTCTTCTTTACAAGAGATTACCACTAACATCGAGCTTAATATTAAGGGTAGTTTTCTAAACATCATTAATTTCAATTATCATTCAACCGATGCAAAGGTACAAAAAAAAACAATTCATATATGTTAAAATTTTGTTAAAAATATTCCATTGACAAAAATTTAACATTACATATCATTTTCTTTACTGGCTTCAAATAAAAACTTCTTCTCTTTATCAGTCAAGCTAGCATAGCCACTAGCATTTATTTTATCTAACAATTGGTTGATGCGGTGCTGCTTCACTTTTTGTCTTTCTGGTTTGTTAGGTTTCATTTCTGGCATCTCTACACGCATACGCTTACGACTCCAAAGCTGGTATTTTGCCATTACTCCCACCATTATCCCTGCTATAATTCCTCCCAGATGAGCTATTTTGCCTCCTGAATTAGCCGAAAAATCAAATAAGTCAAATAGTATAATAGCCCCTAACAGATATAATACTTTTACTCTGAGCGTAAATATATACACCCCGTACGAAGGCGTTACTGTCGCGATAAAAGCAAAAACACTTATAATACCTGCTGAAGCGCCTAACAACATAGTATTACCAACCGAAGCGGGCAAAAAATAACCTAAAACTAAAAAAGCGGCACCTCCTACCAGTACCCCCCATATATAAGCGGCTAAAAATTGCTTTATATTGAATAGATTGAAGAATATGCGCCCCGTGAAAAACAGAAAAAGCATATTCCAAAATAGATGAGAGAGGCTTACGTGATAAAAGGCGTATGAAAACAATGTCCAAGGGCGTTCTAAGTACAAATTCAGCGAATAAGGCACACATACCCAACTATTGAGTTCTGACTCTTCTATCAACCCTGAAAGCGTGACGACTTTCGCTAAAGCAAATAACATCACATTTAGTAGGAGCAAAATATCTGCAGTATTGATATAATAACCCTTCAGTCTCATTTCTTTACTATTAAGGCAGCGGTTTTTTCACTGGCTCCCTCTCCGCCTAATTTTTCACGCAGTAGCACATAGTCTTTAAATATCTCGTAGCGGCGCGTATAGGTAGAAAGTTTGTCAAGCTCTTTTTCTAGGTTTTTCTTGGTGAGGTCTCCTTGTATAAGCTCAGTAACTACAGGTTTATCCATTATTAGGTTTACTAACGAAATGTATTTCAGCTTAATAATCCGTTTAGCAATGTGGTAAGACAGCCAACTGCCTTTATAACAAACTACCTCAGGTACATTTAGTAAGGCTGTCTCTAAGGTAGCGGTACCGCTGGTTACTAAAGCAGCATATGATACCGATAGCAGGTCGTAGGTCTTACCGCTTACGAAGTGTACATTTTCTTCTTTTATAAATTGCTGATAAAATTCATAATCTATTGAAGGGGCTCCGGCTATCACAAACTGATACTGATGATAATCATCTACTACCGAAAGCATTATCTTCAGCATCTTGGCTATTTCTTGCTTTCTACTACCGGGTAGCAAGGCTATAATAGGACGACTGTCTAAACCGTTTTCACTCTTAAATATTTCAGCATCTACCTCTTCACGCTCCGCTATAGCATCTAATAGTGGGTGACCTACAAAATGTACAGGATATTGATGTTTTTGCTCGTAAAAGGCTTTTTCAAAAGGCAATATCACATACATAAAATCCACATCTCGTTTGATTGCCTTTATCCTATTCTCTTTCCAAGCCCATATTTGGGGCGATATATAGTAATGGGTAGGGATATGCTGTTGCTTAGCCCATTGGGCTATGCGCATATTAAACCCTGGGTAATCTATAAAGATGAGCACATCGGGCTTAAAGTTAGCTATATCTTTTTTGCAGTAATCTATATTCTTAAGTATGGTACGCAGATTAGTAAGCACCTCCCAAAAACCCATAAAAGCGAGTTCTCTATAGTGTTTTACCAATGTACCGCCTACCTTAGCCATTTGGTCACCTCCCCAAAAACGAAAATCAGCTGCTGGGTCTTTGTCAAGTAGGGCTTTCATAAGGTTTGCTCCGTGTAGGTCTCCCGATGCTTCTCCTGCTATAATATAATACTTCATAAGATATGCTATTTGTTAAGTATAATTACTTTCATCTTGATGTCTTTTTTAGGCCAGTCATCTCTGCCTTCTGTCTCTACCTGATTGATTTTATCAGCCACTTCCATACCTGCAATTACTCTTCCAAAAGCGGTATATTTACCATCTAAATGATAAGCCCCTGGCTTCTGTACCACTATAAAAAATTCGTATGGCGAAGCAAACTGGTGTGGATTGTCTATATCACTACTGGGCATTGACACAGTACCTCTGTGATGCTTAAACCCTTTTTTAGTATCTGGGGGTAAAAGATAAGCGCCAATAGCGGCACGGCGTCTGCTAATATCCCAACTTTCTGAGTTGCCTCCTTGTATTACAAAATTCTTTACCACTCGGTGAAAGACAGTCCCATCAAAGTATTTTTGTTTAGTTAGGAATATAAAATTCGCACGGTGATAAGGCGTTTCATTAAATAACTCAATATCAATATTGCCATAGTCAGTGATGATACGCACATAACGTTCTTTGTGTTGCTTTTCGTATTCGTACAGAAAGGGTATAGCCGTATCCGTGGTGAGGGTTTTAGTAAAAGTAGCAGCCTCTTCAGCAGCTGACTTTGCTTGAATAGTATCCTTTTGTATAACGGCTGTAGTACTTTTTGTAGTCTGTGTCGATGGTTGGGTCGGCTCACTACAAGCTATCATTAACACACTGATTAGTAATAAGAACGCTTTCATAATTGACTCATAAAGTGGCGCAAGGCCTCTAAGGTTTCTTGTTTGTTTTCTATATATGACAGATGTCCTCCTGACAGCAAACTATAGCTTGCCCCTACCCTATCGGCTATTGCTATCATAGCCTCATAAGGTATCAGCGCATCATTTTTCCCCATAATAATATGCTTTTTAGCCTGTAATTGCTTAAAGACTTCTGTACGGTCAGGACGTTCCTTCATTCCGAGCGAGGCAGCTGCTATCCCCTCATTAGGGGTAGCCAAACCGATTGCCACCAATTTTTCTAAATCAGCTTGCATTGTCAGTCTATTAGTTTCGCTAAAAAGATTGGTTACGGCAGTGCGTACAAATAGCTCCTTCTGCTTTTCAATCACCTTTAGCACGCGGTCTCTATTAGCTTTTTTCTCTTCTGAATCGGGTAGCGGAGTAGAGTTCATTAGTATCAAACCAGCCACTTTCTCAGCAAAAAGTTCAGCAAAAGCAAGCGCTACATAACCTCCCATCGAGTGTCCTACTAACGTACAAGTACTTACAGCTTCCTTTTGCAAGATAGTGTACACCTCTTCTGCCATACGCTCCATAGTATGTACTGAGGCGATAGTGGGCGTTTTGCCGTGCCCTAATAGGTCTATAGCTATCGCACAATAATCATCTGATAGTCTATCAGCTAAGCTCTTCCATATACTGTGGTCTTCTAAAAACCCGTGCAGAAAAACAATAACCTTAGCCTTGCCGTTCCCTTGTTTTGTATAAAAAAAATGTTCCTCTGTCATAACAAACCCAAATTACCTCCAATTTACATCCAAATCTTTGAAAAACATTTTAGTTCTAAATTGACCATCTAATGAATAACTTTTATCATTATTATCAGCATTTATACGCACTAATTTAATCGTAGTAGGAGTTCCATTTTCAAAATTTTCATTATAAGTGAAAGCTATTTTCATTTTAGTTGGCACCCCAAAAGTTAGTTCTTTTTGTGTCTCTGATTTGGTATAGTTTGTATTAATTGTATTCCCTTCTAAATCTACAATATTAGATTCGTGAACATAAAAACTCCTATCATTAACTTTAGCTTCAAACAAAAAAGTTATATAAATAGTCTTTTCTTCTAAAACACCTTCTATTTTAGTTATTTTTGCATTAACACCATCTACTTCCACTTCTTTTATAGGTTTGTTTACCTCTAAAACTTTTTTAAGGTAGTCTCTTTGCTCTTCTAAAGCTACTTTCTGAGCTTTTAAAGAACTATTCTCAGCCTTTACAGTTACCAATTCTTCTCTAACAGATAGAATTTCCTTTTTTAAATCATTACAATTCGTTTGTCCATAGCTTAAAGCTACACAAGATAGAGCTAAAGATAAAATTACTTTTTTCATTTCTAACTATTTTATTTCTATTTTTTCTTGACTTTTTTAATCCGTGCAATCAGTATGAGACTTCTAAGACAACTTCCCACCTCACCGCACAAAAAATAAAAAAGACTAAAATAGGTATCCCCATTTTAGTCCATTTTTGCTATTCTGCGGAGAAAGAGGGATTCGAACCCCCGGAACCT
>ERZ772921.132-NODE-132-length-45991-cov-3.627547_pt1 | contig 45991 bp, 48 predicted proteins | sample MGYA00512117_ERZ772921 | MGnify/ENA primary metagenome ERZ772921 (study PRJEB29015, sample SAMEA2737944) | human oral metagenome | biome: human oral; feature: human-associated habitat; material: dental | place: China | collected 2150 ...
GTTCCAGTTCATGCCGCCGGAATAGCCATCGTTCATTACCATCCCGTCATAAAGGAAAAGAATATTGCTCTCCCCAAAACCGCGAATGGTGATACCATTTGCCGATTCCGACATCCCGTGGGTGCGTCCGTCATAGACCCCCGGCAGCATCGCCAAAGCATCGCTCAAGGTCTTTACATTGTGCAGCTTGATGTCCTCCGCCGTAACAACGCTAATGCTGGCCGGCACTTTCAGCGTATCCTTTTCCGTGCGCGTCGCCGTCACCACAATCTCGTCGATGGTATAGGTGTCTAAATCGTCCGCCGCCTTGGCCCCCTCCGCGTATGCGGCAAAGCCAAAGCTCATCACCGTGCCCAATATGGCCGCCGTCAAACGTTTCCCCTGCATGTCATGACCATCCCTTTCCTCGTCCACCCTTGCTCACGCCGTCAGGGGGAATCCTCTTTAGGCAGACATTGCTCCCACCCTCACGAGACTTAATTGCATTATAATATGAAGAAAATATAAATGCAAGTTCTTTTCATGTTCACTTTCTTTTTTCCCAAGGAAGCCACACCGTGATGAAACGTTGAGATTTTCTAATTCCAAAGGAGCGCACGTCCGCCTCATCGCCCATCCCGACGCAAAAGCTTGCGGTGGGCGATGGTTTTCTATATAATTGTTATTGTATTTATCTTTACATACAGAGGGGTGGAACTCATGTTCATGACGACAGTGCGAAAAAGCCTTGCCCTCGGTTTTGCGGCCATGCTCACGGCGGGGCTTGTCGCCGGATGCGACGGTGAAAAGTCGGCCAATTCGGGGAGCGGCGCACAAAAGCAGTACAAGGTGGGCATCGTGCAGCTCGTGGAGCACAGCGCGCTGGACGCGGCCAACAAGGGATTTGTGGACGGGCTGAAAAAGCGCGGCTTCGAAGAGGGAAAGAACCTCACCATCGACCGGCAGAATGCCCAGGCCGACCAATCGAACCTGCAAAACATCGGACAGCGTTTCCTGAGCAACAAGGTTGACCTCATCTACGCCATCGCCACACCGGCGGCGCAGACCATGGCCAGTCTGACGAAGGACATCCCCATCGTCGGCTCCGCCATTACCGACTACGTAGGGGCAAATCTGGCCGCCAGCAACGAAGCCCCCAAGGGCAACGTCACCGGAACCAGCGATATGAGCCCCATCAAGGAACAGATCGATCTTCTGCAAAAACTCTATCCCGACGCCAAGACCATCGGTACCATCTATTGCTCCAGCGAAGTCAATTCCGAACTCCAGGTCAAGGCCATGAAGGACTACGCCGAAAGCAAGGGGCTCCAGGTGGAGACCGCCACCATTTCCACGGTGAACGACATCCAACAGGCAGCGCAAAGCCTCGTGAGCAAGGTGGACGTTTTCTACGAACCGACGGACAACGTGATTTCCTCGGCGCTCCCCACCCTTCTCGGCGTCACCACCCCGGCGAAAAAGGGAATCATCTGCGGTGAGCCGCACCAAGTGACGGCCGGCGCCCTCATCACCTACGGCATTGACTACTATAAATTAGGCATGCAGTCCGGCGACATGGCGGCCGATATTTTAGAAGGCAAGGCCAAGCCCGCTGCTATGCCCATTCAGACAGCGAAAGAGCTGCGCACCTTCATCAACAAGAAAACCGCCGCCGCCCTCGGTCTCACGATCCCCGAGGCAATCGCCAAAGACGCTGAAATGGTAGACTAAACCGCCAAAATAGCAGTTAACTTAGCAAGCAAAAGGGGGGTTGCACGAAGGCCAATGTGCCCTCGTGCAACCCCCCCTTTTGCTTGGAATCAGCTGCCTGCCTCGAAGAGCAAGGCAGAAAGTGAAACGATGAAAACCCGAGAGGGAAACCGCACACAAAAAAGACCCTGCCAGGCCCAACGGAAATCAGCAGTGTCGATGGGGATCATAAAGAGGTTCCCCGTAGGAACGATTTGAGAATTTTAGTCTGCCGCCGCTCCCCCACTCTAAAAACCATGTCACGAAAGCGTATAGGCCGAGGAAAACAATAGTAGGGTTAGTATAGCAGAAAAAGGGGATGACAGCAATTTGACTTGCCACCCGTCCCGCAGCGCAGCAACACCTTTTTATGTTGATGCGTTGGAACTAATCGATGAACTTGACCTCTTAGGTATTTTCCCGCCGCCAAAGTCAAGGCGCAGTTGAATTTCTACGATACCTACGCTATACTGATAGTTGAGAGGAGCTGACCCATATGCCAAACATCAAACCGCTCTCCGACCTGCAAAATTACGCCGCCGTCTTAAGCGATGTCGCCATGGACGCCCCCGTCTTTCTCACCGAAAACGGACGCGGACGCTATGCCATCATGGACATTCAGGAGTACGAACGCACCCAAGCCACCCTTCGCCTCTTAAGCGAACTTGCCCAAGGACGCCGCTCTGGGGAAAGCGAAGGCTGGCTCTCTCCCGAAGAAGTTCGTGCCCAGCTCAATCTGCCCGCCCATGAAACATAAACTCTATTATGCGCCGTGCGCGAGGGAGGATTTAGCCAATCTCAGAGACTACATTACGACCGTTTTGGCCAATCCCATCGCCGCCAAGGCGACGGTGGCACAAATTATGGCCTCGATCAGCAAATTAAAAGATTTTCCGGAAATGGGCGCACCGCTTCATTTAGGCGAAGCGGCAAGCGTCTATCGATTTTTGGTATGTGGTAAATATTTGGCCTTTTATCGGACAGAGGAACACGCCGTCTACGTTGACCGAATTCTTTACGGTCGCCGTCGTTACCTGCACCTCCTGTTGGAAAACCTTCACCAGATAGGCTAACCATGAACGGTGTGCTATCATAAAAGAACCGGCGCGCTTTGGCCGCGCTTATTTTATTCCAATTAAGGGGACACACACATGGACTTATTCATACCGACGTTATCCCAAGGCCTGCTCTGGTCCATCCTCGCCTTAGGCGTCTACCTGACGTTTCGCGTGCTGGACATCGCCGATCTCACCGTAGAAGGGAGCTTCCCTCTGGGGGCTGCCGTGGCCGCCCGGCTGCTCTCCGACGGCAGCAGCCCTTTCTCCGCCATCTTCGCCGCCTGCGCTGCCGGTATGCTGGCGGGGGTCGTCACCGGCTGGCTGACGACGAAGCTCAAGATCCCGGCGCTTCTCTCGGGTATCTTGACCATGATCGCCCTTTACTCCGTCAATCTCCGGGTCATGGGGAAGGCCAATCTTTCCCTTTTGCGGCAGGAAACTATTTTCACCCGCTTCGAAGCCTTCTTTGACGACCGCCAATTCGTGATTCTCGCCGTGGGATTCGCTGCGGTGCTTTTCCTCAGTCTTCTTTTTTACTGGTTTTTCGGCACGGAAATCGGCGCCGCCATCCGGGCCACGGGCTTTAACCCCCACATGATCCGCGCCAACGGCGTCAATACCGACGTCACCGTCATCTTGGGGCTGCTCCTTTCCAACGGCCTCGTGGCCATCTCCGGGGCGCTCATCGCCCAGAGCAACGGCTTTGCCGACGTGGGCATGGGGGTTGGCACCATCGTCATCGGCTTGGCCTCCGTCATCATCGGCGAAGTGCTCTTCGGATCCAACGGCTTCATGAAAGCCCTCTTCGGGTCCAACGGCTTCCTCATCTGCCTGATCTCCGTCATCTTAGGCTCCATCGTCTACCGCGCCGTCATTGCGCTGGTGTTGGAGCTGGGGATGCCGCCCAACGACCTCAAGCTCTTCACCGCTCTCTTAGTCGCTATAGCGCTGGCCCTTCCCCTCATCCAGGGGAAGCTCCTCCAAGCGCGAAAGGCGGTGAAGTAAATGCTGGACATTCAGCACATCGCCAAGACCTTCAATCCCGGCGCCATCACGGAAAAAGTCGCCCTTCGGGATCTCTCCCTCCACCTTGATCCCGGGGATTTCGTCACCGTCATCGGGGGCAACGGCGCAGGAAAATCCACCCTGATGAACTCTATCGCCGGTACCTTCTTCGTGGATTGCGGCACCATCCGGGTGGACGGGGAAGACATTACCCGCTGGCCGGAACATCGCCGCGCCAAGTACATCGGCCGCGTCTTTCAGGATCCCATGATGGGGACCGCCGCTGGAATGATGATCGAAGAAAATCTGGCCATCGCGTCCCGCCGGGGGCGCACTCCGTCGCTGCGCTGGAGCGCCCCGAAAAGCGACCGGAAAAAATTCCGCGATCTTTTGGCGACCCTCGGCCTCGGCCTTGAGGATCGGCTGGAATCGAAGGTTGGCCTCCTCTCCGGCGGACAGCGGCAGGCGCTGACTCTCCTCATGGCTACCATGGCCGACCCGAAGCTCCTCCTCTTAGACGAACACACCGCCGCCTTAGATCCCAAAACTGCCGAGCAGGTGCTCTCCCTCACCATGGACATCGTGGGAAAGCGCCGCCTCACCACGCTGATGATCACCCATAACATGCGGGACGCGCTGCGCTGCGGCAATCGCCTCATCATGATGTACGACGGGCGCCTCCTCATCGACGTGGCCGGGGAAGAAAAAAAGAACCTCAAAGTGCCCGACCTCTTGGCCATGTTCGAAAAGGCCGCCGGCAGCGAACTCGACAGCGACAGCCTGCTGCTGAATTGAACGAAGGCGTGAAAAACTGTCATCATCGGGAGGAGAACCGCACCATGGAGGAAAGAGAGCCGCTCCTGTGCCGTCGGCAAGAAGCCATCGCGTCAGGGACGCGGGACGGCGTTCCCATCGCTTTGGCGTATCTCGTCGTGGGCTTTACCCTCGGCATCGCCGCAAAGAATGCCGGATTTACCCCCTGGCAGGGATTTTTAGCCAGCTTTTTCAATAACGCTTCCGCCGGAGAATACGCCGCCTTCACCTTGGCCGCCGCCGATGCGCCCTACTGGGAAATGGCGCTGATGACCCTGATTGCCAATGCCCGGTACCTCCTCATGAGCTGCGTCATCAGCCAAAAATTTGCCCCGGACGCGCCGCTTCTCCATCGAATCTTGGTGGGGTTTGACCTGACGGATGAAATCTTCGGCATTTCCGTAGCCCGTCGGGGCACGTTAAATCCCTACTATAATTACGGGGCCATGATGGTAGCGCTCCCCGGCTGGGCGGGAGGCACGGTACTGGGAATTTTAGCGGGGGAAGCGCTGCCCGCCGCCGCGTTGAGCGCCCTGTCGGTGGCCCTTTACGGCATGTTCTTAGCCATCATCATGCCCCCGGCGAAGTTAGATCGCGTGGTCTTGGGGAGCGTTCTCCTGAGCTTTGCCGCCAGTTTCCTCGCTACGCGGATCGAACCTTTCGCCAGCCTTTCCGGCGGAACCCGCACCATCTTGTTGACGGTAGGCATCGCCGCCGGCGCGGCGGCACTCTTCCCCACCCGCGAAGAGGAGGACCGCCATGACCCATGACATCTACGTCTACATCCTCGTCATGAGCGCGGTGACGCTGGCGATCCGCATCCTACCCCTGACCCTCATCCGCCGCCAGGTGAAGAGCCGCTTTCTCCGCTCCTTCCTCTTCTACGTTCCCTATGTAACGCTCGCGGTGATGACCTTCCCCGCCATCATCGACGCCACCCGCGTCCCCATGGCGGGCTGGCTGGCCTTTTTCGGCAGCATCCTCTTGGCGTGGCGAGGCTGGAGCATTTTCGCCGTCAGCGCCGCCGCCTGCGCCATGGTCTTCGGAGCGGAATTTCTCCTCCTCTCGTGACGGCGCGCTTTTCTCCTCCGCGAAACATCGTCCGATCGTTCAGAAACAGGCGATACCGGTCTGCGTCAAGGCACGGTACCGCCTGTTTGCTTGTATCGTCCGTCCCTTCTCTGCGGTTTACAAATAGCCGAAAGCCCGATATACTAAAGGAATCAAGGATAAAATGAAGTCCATCAGGAAAAGGGAGTCGATACGCGCATGGCGGAATGGATAAAAAATGTGAACGATTTTGTCTGGGGGCCGGTAATGCTGGCGCTCTTAATGGGCACCGGCATCTTTTTGACGATACGGCTGCACTTTTTGCCGTGGCGAAACCTCGGGTACGCCATCCGCCTGATCTTTCACCGCAAGGATCGGCACGCGGGGGACATCTCTCCCTTCCAGTCACTGATGACGGCGCTCTCCGCTACCATCGGCACCGGAAACATCGTCGGGGTGGCCACGGCCATGGTCTTAGGCGGCCCCGGCGCCATCGTCTGGATGTGGATCAGCGCCGCCTTCGGGCTGTCCACGAAATACGGCGAGTCGGTGTTGGCGGTGAAGTACCGGGAGACGAACAGCGTCGGGGAAATGGCCGGCGGCCCCATGTACGCCATGAAGAACGGCATCGGCGGGCCGGTGGGGCGCGTCATGGCCGTTCTCTTCGCCCTCTTCGCCGTCTGTTCCGCCTTCGGCATCGGCAATATGACCCAGGCCAACTCCATCGCCGCCGCGCTGGAGGCGAGCTTCGCCGTCCCTACATGGCTCTCGGGAGCCCTGCTCATGGTGGGCTCTCTCGCCGTCTTAGTGCGGGGGATTCACAGCATCGGCAAAGTGTCCAGCGTCGTGGTGCCGGCGATGTCGATTTTCTATTTTCTCATGTCCATCGTGGTGATCATCGCCAACGCCTCCGCCCTTCCGTCGGGCATCGCCGAGATGCTGCGCCTCGCCTTCTCCTTTGACGCGGTGGCCGGGGGCGTCGGCGGGGCGGCGGTCAGCTCCTTTTTGATGTCCCTTCGCTGGGGAGTAGCCCGAGGCGTATTCTCCAACGAAGCAGGGCTCGGTTCCGCCCCCATCGCGGCGGCGGCCGCCCGGACAGACCACCCCTCCCGGCAGGGCTACGTCAATATGACCGGCACCTTTTTCGATACCATGATCGTCTGCCTTTTGACGGGCCTCGTCATCTCCTCCTCCGGCGCTTTGGGCGCCGTCGATCCGGCCACCGGGGAACCCATCTCCGGCGCGCAGCTCACCATTTTGGCCTTTCACTCGGTCTTTGGCGATTGGTCGAAAATCCTTGTTTCCGTGGCGCTGGCACTCTTCGCCTTCTCCACCATCTTAGGCTGGGAATACTACGGAGAAAAATCTCTGGAATATTTGGTAAAGGATCGCCGCGCCGTCATGGGGTACCGGGTGCTCTTCGGCCTTGTCACCTTCGTGGGCGCCACCACCACCCTCGACCTCGTCTGGAACTTCTCCGATACCATGAACGGCCTCATGGCCATCCCCAACCTCATCTGCCTCCTCTGGCTCAACAAGGACATCGCCCAGGAATGTTTCGCCTACGAGAAAAACGTCGTCGCCGTAGAGCGGCGGGGCGAAAAAGTGGACTGCGGCGCCTTTGATGCGGAGCACGACGGGTAAGAACACGAAAATAAAATTGCCGTTTAAGAAAAAGGAGTGCAACCCCCATGAAAAATGTACTGATCGTTTCGGGACACACGGATCTCCAGCACAATTCCTTTGCCAATAAGATCATCATGGAAGATTTAGAGCAGCTTTTGCCCCAAGCTTCCTTCGATTACCTGGATCGATTGTACCCAGACTATAAAATCGACGTCGCCGCCGAGCAGAAAAAGTTGGTGGCCGCCGACGTGATCGTGCTGCAATTCCCTATTTTCTGGTACAGTATGCCGTCTCTCTTGGCGAAATGGATGGAAGACGTATTTGAACACGGCTTCTCTCACGGTTCTTCCGGCAAGGCCCTCACCGGCAAGAAGCTGCTTCTCTCCTTCACCTCAGGCTCCCCGGCGGATACTTACGCCAAGGGTGCGCCCCAGCTCTACCCGGTGGAGACGATGACGACACGCTTTCAGCAGGCGGCAAACCTGTGCCACATGAAATACGAAGGCTTCGTCTACACCGGCGGCGTTTCTTACAGCAACCGCGCCGATAAAGCGAAGCTCGCCGTCATGGCCGACGCCGCGCACGCCCACGCGACGCGGCTGGCGAAAAAGATTCAGTCCCTTTGACGCGCCGCTCCATGAGTAAAGGTCCCGCCCCAAGAAAACGCTTGGCGCGGAGTCTTTCATTTGACAGGGATTTTCCCGCCCTTTATAATGAAGAAAGTAAAGAAGGCGCTGTTTTCGCGGCGCTGGCAGGAGGTCAGGGAAATGTTGGATATAAAGTTTGTCCGGGAACACTTGGACGATGTGAAAACCATGCTGAAACATCGGTGCAATCCGCTGTCGCTGGATGATTTTGAAGTCTTGGAAAAGCGCCGGCGGGCCATCCTGGGCGAAGTGGAAGGGCTGAAGGGCGAACGCAACGCAGTGTCCAAAACCATCAGCCAAATGAAAAAAAACGGCGAGGACGCGGCGAAATTAGTGGAAGACATGCGGGGCGTCGGGGATCGGATCACCGTCTTAGACGAAGAGCTGCGCAGCGTCGAGGCCCGGCTCAAGGAGATTCTTCTGAATATCCCCAACATGCCAAAGGACGACGTTCCCATCGGCAAGGACGACACGGAGAATCCGGAGATTCGCCGCTGGGGCGAGCCGGCGAAATTCCCCTTTGCCCCCAAAGCCCACTGGGATCTCGGGGAAGATTTGGATATCTTTGACTTTGAGCGGGCCGCCAAGGTGTCCGGGGCGCGGTTCACCTTCTACAAAGGGCTGGGGGCGCGGCTGGAGCGCGCCTGTATCAACTTCATGATGGATCTCCACGCCCGGCAGGGCTACACGGAAATGCTGGCTCCCTACATTGTGAGCCGCGACAGCATGATCGGTACCGGGCAGCTCCCGAAATTCGCCGAAGACATGTTCAAATTGGAAGGGCTGGAACAGTATCTCGTCCCCACGGCGGAAGTCCCCGCCACGAATTACCACCGGGAGGAAATCCTGGACGGGGCGAAACTGCCGGAACATTACACCGTCTACACCGCCAGCTTCCGCGCCGAAGCGGGGAGCGCCGGGCGCGACACCCGGGGGCTCATCCGCCAGCACCAGTTCAATAAGGTCGAGCTCATCAAGTTCGTTCTGCCGGAGACGTCGTGGGAAGAATTAGAAGGCATGGTGCGGGACGCGGAGGAAGTCTTAAAACTTTTGAAGCTCCCCTATCGGGTGGTGACCCTCTGCACCGGGGACATGGGCTTCACCTCGGCCAAGACCTACGACATCGAAGTCTGGATGCCCGCCCAAGACCGCTACCGGGAAATCTCCTCCTGCTCCAACTGCCTCGACTATCAGGCCCGGCGGGCAAACGTAAAATTCCGCCGCGCTCCGAAAGAAAAGCCGGAATTCGTCCACACCCTGAACGGCTCCGGGCTGGCCGTAGGGCGCACCGTGGCAGCCATCATCGAAAATTATCAGGAGGCCGACGGTTCCGTCCTCATCCCCGAAGCACTCCTCCCCTACATGGGCGGCGTCAAGGAAATCCGAAGGCAACCATGAGGGTCAAGCGCAGTGTAAGCAGCGCTTGACCCTCATGCAGCCGCACGGCAAACGGCTTGCGCATCCAATGGTACGGCAGCCCTTTTTGCCGTGTAACTTTTTATTTCCCGCCGCAAAAAATCAACACAGGCTTTTTCCCCGACGGCAAGGCCAAAAACAAGGAAGCCGCCCTTCGGGCAAAGCCAACGCATATACCGTCTTTTCCCAAGAAACGGGGCCTTCCCTGGGACACAGCGATCCATCAGATATGCGGGCAAGAGTCAAAAAATGTTTCACGTGAAACATTTTTTCTGATGCGCCCTTCCATCGTACCCAAAGATTACATTTCTACTTTATGCAGCTCCAATTTGCGTCAAAGTTCGGTCAGCCGCGGAGGAGGGACCCTTGACGCGGCCCTTCATTCACCCCCGCGTCTTTCGTTTACAAACAAATGACGCAAAAGGGAACGAACGAAAGGGAAAGTTTTCCTTGACTATTGTAAACATGTAAAATATAATGAGTCCATCATTCAGCGGGGGCGTCATCGCGGCGCGCTGCCGCGCGAACTTTTTGCGGGAGGGATTTTTATGTTGGGAAGTAAAAAATCCCGGCGTTGGGCCGGGGTATTCGTAGGAGCGGCTCTCGTGGGCGGCCTTTTGACCGGCTGCGGGGGAGGCGGCGAGAAAGCTGCCGATAACGAGATCAAGGTGGGGGCGAATTTCGAACTGACAGGGAACGTGGCCAACTACGGCACCGCTACCTTTGAAGGCCTGCAGCTGGCCATTGACGAAGCCAACGCGGCGGGGGGCATCAACGGCAAGCAGATCAAACTCATCAAGGCGGACACGAAGTCAGAAACTTCCGAGGCCGTCACCGCCGCCACGAAACTCATTGCCGACGATAAGGTGAAAATACTGGTAGGACCGGCCACCACGGCCCCGGTCATCGCCGAGACCCAGATCGCGACGGAGCACAAGGTACCGGTACTGGCCCCCTGCGCCACCAGCGCCAAGGTCACGGTAGAAAACGGCAAGGTGCAGCCCTACATCTTCCGGAGCTGCTTCATCGATCCCCAGCAGGGCGACGTGATGGCGAAATTTGCCTCTGATAACTTAAAGGCCAAGACCGCCGTGATCTACGTAGACTCCAGTTCCGACTACTCCAAGAGCCTCGGCGCCGTCTTTAAGGAAAAATTCGAGGCCGCGGGGGGCAAGGTATTAATGGAGGAAGCCTTCCTGCAAAAGGATCAAGACTTCAAGGCGACCCTAACGAAGCTCAAGACCGCCAACGCAGATGTCATGTTCGTCCCCGGCTACTATGAAGAAGTGGGCAAGATCGTCAAGCAGGCTCGCGAGCTGGGCATCACCAACCCCATCCTGGGCACCGACGGCTGGGACGATTCGAAGGTCGCAGACATTGCCGGAAAAGACGCCCTCAACCATACGTATTTCTGCACCCATTACTCGGAAAAGGACGAGCAGGTAAAGCCCTTCCTGGAAGCTTTCCGGAAGAAGTACAACCGTACCCCCAACGTCTTCGCGGCGCTCGGCTATGACGCCGGCAAGCTCCTGGTAGACGCCCTGAAGCGGGCGGGCAGCGACGATACGGAAAAGATCACCCAAGCCATCGCCGCGACGAAAGACCTCAAGGCGGGTACCGGCACCATCTCTATGGACGCCAACCACAACCCCATCAAACAGGCGGTCGTCCTGGAAAACCGCGACGGCGACCGCATCGTAGCGGCGAAGATTGTCCCGTAAGGAACGCGCTTCCGTTATACGATACAATAGACGCATCAAGCAAAACAGGGAATTTCCCTAAAATTTTGTCCTGTGAACGAGCAGCCTCCGCGCAGTACACCCTGCGCGGAGGTTTTGCTAACAGCGACAAGAAGGGGAAAGGTATCTATCGACAGGAAAAAATCAGCCACGAATAAGATTGCCCCAGATTTTTCGTCCGGCCAAGGCAGCGGAGGCAAACGCGTAGTATCGCTACGCGGAGCCTTTGCTAACGCCGGCAGGGCGGAAAAGATGGGGCAAGATTAGGGAGGTACGGTATGGATTTTACACAACAACTCATCCAACAGCTCATCAACGGCGTATCCTTGGGGAGCGTTTACGCCTTGATTGCCTTGGGCTACACCATGGTCTACGGCATCATCAAGCTCATCAATTTTGCCCACGGCGATATTTACATGGTGGGGGCCTATGTGGGGTTCTTCGCCATCACAGCGGGACATCTCTCCATCTTCCCCGCCCTCGTGGTTTCCATGGTGGTGACGGGGCTCTTGGGCGTCGTCGTGGAACGGCTGGCCTATAAGCCGCTGCGCCACGCCCCGCGCATCTCCATCCTCATCACCGCCATCGGCGTTTCCTTTCTCTTGGAGTACGTCAGCATGTACTTCGTGTCGCCAACGCCCCGGACGTTTCCCGCCGTGTTTGAAGCGGCGGGGCTGTCCATCGGAGGGTTCGTTGTGAACGGGCAGCAGCTTCTCATCTTCGCCATCACTTTCCTTTTGATGGTGCTCCTCTCCTACATCGTGCAGAGGACGAAGATCGGCAAAGCCATGCGGGCCGTTTCTTTCGACACGGAGACGGCCCAGCTCATGGGCATCGACGCCGACCGGGTCATTTCTGTCACCTTCGGCATCGGCTCGGCGCTGGCGGCGGCGGCCGGCGTCTTAGTGGGCGTCTACTACAACTCCATCGACCCTCTCATGGGCATCATGCCGGGGCTGAAAGCTTTCGTGGCGGCCGTCTTAGGCGGCATCGGCGTCATTCCCGGAGCCATGGCGGGGGGGCTCATCTTAGGCGTGGTGGAATCTTTGGTGTCCGGGTTTCTTTCCTCGACCTTTCGCGACGCGGCGGCTTTCGCCATTCTTATTTTGGTGCTGCTCCTGCGCCCCTCGGGGATCTTCGGCAAGCATACCCAGGAAAAGGTGTGAGGTGACATGATGAATCGCGAACGAAAAAACGATCTCGCCCTCTTTCTCTTCGGGCTTCTCCTTTTCGCCGCTCTCCAAGGGGGCATGGAGAGCGGCCTCATCGGCTCTTTCTGGAAGCTCAACATCACCCTCATCGGCATCAACATCATCCTGTCCGCCAGTCTGAACCTCATCAACGGCTACACGGGACAGTTCTCCCTCGGCCACGCCGGGTTCATGGCGGTGGGGGCTTACGTCGGCGTCGTCTTAACGACGAATTTCCACTGGCCCCTCCTCCCTGCCATGGCCGCAGGAGGCGCGGCAGCGGCACTTCTGGGCTGCCTCATTGGCCTTCCCACCCTGCGCCTCAGCGGTGATTACCTGGCCATCGCCACCTTAGGCTTAGGGGAGATTATCCGCATCGTCATCATGAACATCCCCTACGTCGGCGGCGCCGCCGGATTTTCCGGCATTGCTCACCTTACCACATTCCCCTGGGTATTCGGCACCATGCTGTTCACCCTCCTTTTCATTAAAAACTTTGTCCATTCCACCCACGGCCGCGCCTGCATCGCCATTCGGGAAAACGAGATCGCTGCCGCCGCCATGGGCATCAACACCACGAAGTACAAAGTCATGGCGTTTACCATCGGCGCGGCCTTCGCCGGAATCGCGGGCGTGCTCTTCGCCCACTCGTTCTACATCATCAATCCCGGTTCCTTCACCTTCATGCAGTCCTTTAATTACCTCATCATGGTGGTTTTGGGCGGCCTCGGCTCCCTCACCGGCTCCATTGCCGGGGCCTTCGTGGTCACAGGGCTTTCCGCCGCCCTCGCCGACTGGCCGGAATTTCGCATGATCATCTACGCGCTGGCCCTTATTCTCCTGATGTTTTACCGCCCCCAGGGGCTGTTCGGCTACGTGGAGCTGTCCTCCTTGCCGCCCTTTTCCCGGCTTAGCTTTTTGAAGGGAGGCCGTAAATAATGGAACCGCTCTTAAAAGCCACCCATGTATCGGAAATGTTCGGCGGCCTGAAAGCCGTCTCAGACTTCAATCTTCATCTCAACCCCGGCGAATTGGTAGGCCTCATCGGGCCCAACGGCGCGGGAAAAACCACCGCCTTCAATCTCTTCACCGGCGTCTACCAGCCCACGGAAGGCACCATCGAATTTGACGGACGCAGCATCGTGGGGCTGAAACCGTATCAGATCACCCAGCGGGGCATCGCCCGGACGTTCCAAAACATCCGCCTCTTTTCCGAGCTGACCGTCTTAGACAACGTGCGCATCGCCTTTCACGACCATGTAAAGTACACCGTAGCCGAAGCGGTACTGCGCGCAGGGCGCTACTTCGGCGAAGAAGCGCGGATCACTATGGAGAGCCGCGACCTCCTTTCGATCTTCAAATTGGAAGATAAGGCGGAAGAAACGGCGAAAAATCTTCCCTACGGAGCCCAGCGCCGCCTGGAAATCGCCCGGGCGCTGGCCGCCAAGCCGAAGCTCCTCCTCTTAGACGAGCCGGCGGCGGGGATGAACCCGCAGGAAACCCGGGAACTCATGGACATGATCCGCTGGATACGCGATCAGTTCAATCTCACCGTTCTCCTCATCGAGCACGACATGAGCCTCGTCATGGGGATTTGCGAACGCATTTACGTGCTGGAATACGGCCAGATCATCGCCGCGGGAACGCCGGAAGAGATTCGGCAGAACCCGGAGGTCATCCGAGCCTATCTGGGAGGGGAAGGATAATGGCCGCTATGCTGGAAATCAAGGACATCAACGTTTATTACGGGGCCATTCACGCCATCAAAGGCATCAGCCTAGAGGTAAAGCAAGGGGAAATCGTCACCCTCATCGGCGCCAACGGCGCGGGAAAATCCACCACGCTGCGCACCATCTCCGGTCTCATCCGCCCTAAAACCGGGCACATCACGTTTTTAGGCAGGGGCATCGCTGCCCTTCCGGCGCAGGATATCGTCAAAGCCGGAATCTCACAGGTGCCGGAAGGCCGCCGTATCTTCGCCAACATGACGGTGATGGAAAATTTGGAATTGGGCGCCTACATCCGCACCGACAAAGCGGGAATTGCCGCGGATTACGAAATGGTCTTTACGCGCTTCCCACGCCTGCGGGAGCGTCGGGAACAAGCGGCGGGAACGCTGTCTGGCGGCGAGCAGCAAATGCTGGCGATGGGCCGCGCGCTCATGAGCCGCCCCAAACTGCTCCTCTTAGATGAGCCCTCCATGGGCCTCGCTCCCCTGCTCATCCGAGAGATCTTCCACATCATCGTGGACATCAACCGGACGGGCACCACCGTTCTCTTAGTGGAACAAAACGCTAACATGGCGCTCTCCATCGCCCACCGGGCCTACGTCTTGGAAACGGGACGCATCACCCTCTCCGGCAACGCCAAAGAACTCGCCCAAAGTGAGGATGTTCGCCGGGCCTATTTAGGGGGCTGAGGGTTGGACGTTCCCGAGAAACCATGATAAAATGAGGGAAAGCGGACAAAAAGAAAGGAAGGATATCCTTGTTTGTAGTCAATCGCATGACGAAACATCCGGTCACCGTTTCCTCTGCCACGAAGGTAGACGAAGCCATCCATCTCCTCAAAAAACACAATATTCGCCGCTTACCGGTGGTGGACGACGGTAAATTGGTGGGTATCGTCACCGATAAAGACCTCATGCGGGTTACGCCCTCGGCGGCCACCACGCTGGCCAAATACGAAATCAATTCCCTCTTGGCGGGCATTTCCATCGGAGAAATCATGAGCAAAAGCGTCATCTCCGTCAACGAGAGCGCCCCTATCGAGGAAGCGGCCCTCCTCATGTCCCGCAATCGGGTCAGCGGCCTCCCCGTCACCAGCGACGTGGGGGCTGTAGTGGGCGTGATCACCGAAACGGACATCTTCGACGCCTTCGTCAACATCATGGACTTAGAGGAAGGCAAGACTCGGATCACCCTCGAAGTGGCGGACAAAGTCGGTGTCGTCTGCGATCTGGCCGGCATTGTGTCGGAAGCGGGCTACAACATCGACAGCTTCGTCACCTGCCGCAAAGAAGGCGGCAAGTATGACATCATCATGCGGGGCGACTTTGAGGACACAGACGCCTTGGCCGCCGCTCTGGCCGCGCATGGATACGTCGTCCAGCACATCGGCCGCATCGGCCACGCCTGAAATTATTCATCATCGGATCATTGTATTCGAAAGAGCGAACCGCGAGGGGGCACACAGAATGAAGGAAGCCGTATGGAACGCACCGGAGCCTACGGGGCTCCACGCGCGAACAGCGGGGCTGCTGATGAAAATCGTCATGGGGTATAAGGCCCGCGTGGACGTCTCCGCCAATGGCCGGACGGCGGACGGCCGCAGCCTCTTGGGACTGATGGGGCTGGGGGCAAGCGCCGGCACTCCCCTCACCATTCGAGCGGAAGGGGCTGAGGAAGAGCAGGTCCTTTCGGCCATCGGTGCCTTCCTCACCGGGAGCCCCCTCTCATGACAAAAAGCAGCGAAAGCCGCTGCCTCACCGGAGAAGGGGTCTCTCCCGGGATTGGCTGCGGCCGTGTCTGGCGCGGCAGCGATGGCTCAGCCGATAGCGCGGACTATACCCCGGGCACGCTGGCCGAAGAAAAATCGCGCCTCCGCGCCGCCGCTCAAAAGACGGCACAGCAAATGAACCAGCGGGCGCAAGCGCTCCGTGTCAAGGGCGAAGAAACAGCCGCTGACATCATGGAAGCCCACGCCCTCTTGGCGGAGGATCCGCTGCTTTTGGACGCGGTGGAAAAAGAATTGATGGCGCAGGAAAGCGGCCTCAACACCCCCGAAGCTGTCCGCGCCGCCGCCGAAGAGCAGGCGGCCGTCCTCTCCGCCTTGGAGGATCCCTACATTCGGGAGCGGGCCGCCGATGTCCGCAGCGTGGGGAAGGCGTTGATCAAAGCCCTTTTAGGCGCAAAGGAAGCGCCTCCCCCGGAAGGCCCCCTCATCTTAGCCGGGGACGACGCCGCGCCCGCCGCCTTTAACATCCTCCCCGCCGAGCGCATCGAGGGCATGCTCTTCCGTCGAGGCAGCCGCACCTCCCACGCAGCCATCTTGGCACGGGCAAAAGGCATCCCCGCGGTCACCGGACTCGGTCTGGCGCTTGACGAAGTGGCCGACGGCAGCTTCGTGATCGTAGACGGATCCGCCGGCTGTGCCACCGTCTCCCCCACGGCAGCGGATCTCCAGGCAGCGCAAGAAGCGGCCCGCCAGTGGCAGAAGGAATGTCAGGACGCGGCGTCCTTCGCCAGTGCGCCCGCCGTGACGAAGGACGGTTGCCGCATCACCCTCGGCGGCAACGCCGGATCCACCGCCGACGTGACGGCAGCTATGGAAGCGGGAGCCGGCAGCATCGGTCTCTTTCGCTCGGAATTTCTCTTTTGGGGCCGCGAAACCTTTCCTTCGGAAGAAGAACAGTACGCCGCCTACCGCGCCGCAGTGCAGGCGGCAAAGGGATGCTGCTGCGTCATCCGCACCTTAGACGCCGGCGCCGATAAGACCATCCCGGCCCTGCATCTCCCCCCTGAAACGAACCCGGCTCTCGGCCAGCGCGCCATTCGAATCAGCCTCGCCCGCCCGGCTCTTCTCAAAGATCAGCTGCGCGCCATCCTGCGAGCCGGCGCTTCGGGGCCGATAGGGATTCTCCTGCCTTTCGTGGTGAACCGCGAAGAGATCGTCGCCGTGAAACGATCCCTCGCCGCGGTGAAGGAAGAGCTGACCGCCGCCCATATCCCTTTTGCGAAGGACGCACCTTTAGGCCTCACCGTAGAAACTCCCGCCGCCGCTATCATGGCGGACCGATTGGCCAAAGAAGTGGATTTCTTCAGTATCGGCACCAACGATCTGACCCAATACACTCTGGCCGCCGACCGCACCCATCCGGCATCCACCGCCCTCGGCGGTTACCTCCATCCGGCTGTGCTGCGGCTCATCGCCCAGACGGCTAAAGCCGGGGCCGACGCCGGCATCCCGGTGACCGTCTGCGGCGAAATGGCCGCCGATCCCCTATCGCTGCCCCTGCTTTTGGGGATGGGCATCAAGAGCCTCTCCATGGATGCCGCCTCTCTCCTTTTGACCCGGGCCGCCATCCGCCGCCTCTCCTGTCAAAAAGCCCGTCATCTCTGGGCGCATGTCCAGACCCTCCACGACGCATCCGCCATCCGCGCCTACCTGACAAGAGAAGGGAAAAATGATGACCCGCCTTAATTCGCCCAAAGACCAGACAAAAACGCCTCCCGCAATCGCCCGGGAGGCGTTGTCATAAACGAAACGGTATTCCATTATGAACTACGAACCCTTGACTCTTCAGGCAGAGGTTCGCGCCGGTCGGCTGCCCGGTTCTTCCACCGGCGCCGTCAAAGCTTCCATCTCTTCCGCGGGGAGCATGGCGGTCAGGCCCATGATAGAGAGCGCCTGCATGAGCGCCGTCTCTTCGCTCCGCGTGTTCTTGATGACGTGAGTAGCGATTTTCCACGAATCAAACTCGTTGTTATTCTCCGCATATTCCAGATGATGCTTGATCTCATCATTGGTATTCCCCAAGCGCAGCATACGCTCCACCAGGGATACATAGTCGCACATCAGATAAATGGACTCAAAGCTCCCCTTGATGAGACGGGAAAGCTGCTTTAATCCCACAGGATCCACGATGACTACGCTGATGGGGTACGTTTGCAGCGAGGACAGAACATCCTTCTTCAAAAGACCGTAGTAATTTCCCTTGTACGTTGTCTTGACGATGAAATCATATTGAAAAAAATCTGTCTTGTCCACGAAGCGAAAGATTTCCTGCTGTCCGCCCACCTTCTTCGCCGGGCACGTTGTAATTCCCGGAATGTAGTGAATACCAAGGTCGATGAGCCGCCGTACAAGGGCGGATTTACCCGACGCATGGGGGCCGATGATGGCGTAAATTTTGTTGCTCATGATAATCTTCTCCTTGCCAAAAATCCCGTCAAAGAAAGGATGGTATGGCGTGACGCTGTAGGTACTGTCGATCGTTATTTCATTTTAGCATGAGAAAATTCCTATGTAAAACCTTTTCTCTATTTTTAATCGCCTGTTAAGATTTACCTAAAAACACGGAAAAACCACCAGCATAATATTTACCGTCAGAATGATTCAGCAAAAAATACGGCCCTTTATCAGACCATCTTCCCATTCCCCTTAGAAATTTATCTTTTTTATCCAATCCGCCGGGGAGAGTTGAGCAAGAGCGGTGATGGATAAATCATTTGATAAAAAGAAATGAGGCGACCTTCCATGATGCAATCCATCATCGACATCGGCTCCAATACGATACGGCTGGCCATCTATCGGATTGAGGCCGGGCGCGTCGAACTGCTCCTCAAAAAAAAGCAGACCGTGGGGCTGGCGGCGTATATCAAAGACGGTGTCATGCAGCCCGAAGGCATCGCGCGGGCCGCCGCGGCTCTTCAAGACTTCACTGCCTTCCTCCAGGAGATCGGTCTGCCGCTCACCGCGGCCTTCGCCACCGCCGCGCTGCGCAACGCCGTCAATCGCGAGGAAGCCCTGGCGGCCATCAAGACACGCACCGGCCTTGCCATTCGGGTGCTGTCAGGCACGGAAGAAGCAGAATTGGGATTTATCGGCGCCACCCACGATCTCGCCGCCCCCGCGGTCCTTATGGCCGACATCGGCGGCGGCAGCACCGAATTGGTACGCTGCGACAACCGGGCCGTCGTCGCGAAGCTGAGCCTTCCCATCGGCTCCTTGCAGCTGGCCGCCCGCCACGTCCGCGGTCTGTTTCCCACCCCGAAAGAATCCATCCGGATCGCTAAAGACGCGGAAAACGCGCTGGCGGCCCTTGACGCTCCCCTTTCCGCCGCTGCGGAAGAGCCTGCCGGTTCCCCGTTCAGCGGCCCCTTCCCTACCCTCTGTGGGATCGGCGGCACATTCAAAGGTGCGAGAAATCTCTATCGCGCTCTCAACCATTCCCCGGGAACGCCCTCACCCTTTCCCGCTGCCGCCCTGGACGAAATGATCACCCGGTTCTCCTCGGAAAAAGCGCTCACCGAAGACGACCTCGCCCTCTTCCTAAAAACCGAGCCGGATCGCCTCCACACCCTCATCCCCGGCCTCATCCTTGCCCGCGCCTTGGCGAAGCGGCTGGGGGTGAACGCCATCCTCTACAGCGATGCCGGCGTCCGGGAAGGCTTTATCTACCGTGAGCTATTGAAAACCACGCGTTGAAAGTCAGAAACACTTGCCGTTTCTCCGCCGTTTTGCTATACTGTTATCGTCAACCAATTATACATACATGGTTGACAGAACAAGGGAGGAGATTCTATTGTCAGAAAAAGTTCATGACCTCACGGAAATTGCACTTCTATCGGCCCTCATCACCATCACCGGCGCCATCAAGCTGCCCAGTCTGCTGCCGGGCATGGAATTTCAACTGTCGGCCCCCTTGGCGGTGGCCATCTGCGTCGTCTTCGGCTTCAAAAAGTACATTTTGGCCGGGCTGCTTTCCAGCACCGCCGGACTCATCTTAGGCACCCATAATCTCTTCAACGTTGCCATCGCCATGCAGTTCCGGCTGGTGGTAGGGGCGATGATCGCCCTCTTCGGCCGCCGTCTCTGGGTCATCGCCCTCGCTGGTCCCATGGGGACCCTCGTCGCCCGCCTCACCCTGTCCTTCGTCGTGGGCAAAGCGGCCGGAGCCTTAGTATTGGCAGCTCTTCCCGGCATGCTCTTCACCCTGTTGGCCGCCCCCGTCATGGTGCGGGTGCTGAAAAAAGTGACCGCCGTCCGCCACGCCTTGAACGCATAATAAAAATATCCCCCAAAGCGTACACAGCCGCTTTGGGGGATATTTTTTATGCGGAAATGAGGCAACGTCAAAAATACCGCCCCCCATATTCTCTGACAACGCCGCCGCGTATTATCTCTTCCCGTGCTTGAAAAAAGCCGGCGTCAGGTATAAAATAAGCGTAGCAAAATCATAAAGAGAGGTGCTGGGGTGGGATACGAAGGCGAGGTTTTGATGCGGTTGGTGTTGTCCTGTGTGATGGGCGGCATCATCGGTTACGAGCGGCAGGCACGGCATAAATCCGCGGGACTGCGGACGAATATCCTCGTCTGCCTCGGCTCCTGCCTCGTGATGCTCCTTTCCCAGAGCCTGTATCAGGACGTGGAGGGCAAGACAAACGCCGATCCGGCCCGGCTGGCGGCACAGGTGGTGAGCGGTATCGGCTTTTTGGGCGCGGGGGCCATCATGAAGGAAGGCGTTACCGTCACCGGCCTCACCACGGCGGCCTGCCTCTGGGTGGTGGCCGGCGTGGGGCTGGCGGTGGGCGCGGGCTTTTACGTCGGCGCGGGCATCACCACGGCTTTGGTCTTTCTCATCTGCGGCTATCTGACCCGATTTGATTTCTGGATGGGGCACGAAACGTTTCTGACGCTCTCCATTGTCATGGTGGAGCGGCCGGGACAGATCAGCCGCATCAGCAACCTTTTGGACATGATGCACTTAAAGGTGCGGGGCATTCGCATGAAAGCCAATACGGAGAGGAACCCCAAAGATCCGGAAGTCAATCTGGAATTGGATTTGGAAGGCGCTCAGCGCATTGACCGGGGCGCGGTGGTGGACGCGGTGAAGAACCTGCGGGGCATCATCAGCGTGGAAACCCTTTGAACAAAAGAACGCAGGGGAGGGAGAACAATGATCAACGAGAGCATTATTGACGCGATGGTACGCACGGCAAAAGACGCCATGACCCACGCCCATAGCCCCTATTCCGGACGGGCGGTGGGGGCCTGCGTCCTGGCCAGCGACGGCACACTCTACGGCGGATGCAGCATAGAGAACGCCTCCTACAGTCTTTCCTGCTGTGCCGAGCGCGTGGCCATCTTCAAGGCCATCGCCGACAGCAAGCGGGAATTTGACGCCATCGCCGTGGTGGCGGATACCGAGGAGCCTTGCGTCCCCTGCGGCGCTTGCTGCCAAGTGATGGCGGAATTTCGCATTCGCGACGTCATCATGGCGAATACACGAGGGGATTTAGAAATCGTCGACCTCATGGATCTGGCTCCCTGCGCCACAGGCAAAGCCCGCACCTTCCGCCGAGAACCGTGAATCGTTAAGGAAAGGATGTGAGGCGTATGCGACGGTTGTTCCTATTCGCCGTTTCGTCCTTCACCCTACTGGCCGCGGCCTCATGGCTTGCACTGGTCTCAGCCGGCGCAGCGCCGGAAAACAGCCCTCGCATAGCAGAAACTTCCCATGAAAAAGTTGACCACCCTAAGCGGGTGGCGCTGCTGCCCTTACTTGATCGGAGCAATAGCCGGCTTTCGCCTCGTCTTAAAGAAGTGCTCGCCGATCGGCTTTCAGCGGAAGTCCGCCTACCTCTCAACGACACCATGCACTGGCTCTCCTACGTGCCGGAAGAAGAGAGCGAAACCGCCTTTGACAAAAGCCTGCAAGACCGCGGGAAAAAGGCCTCCTTATCGGCGGCACTCAAGGACGTGAGCCAAGCCTGCGGCGCGGATCTCACTCTGCTCCTTGAGGTGCGCTCCCTCTACGAGCGGCGCTTTTTTAAGTGGAACGGAGAAATGGGCTTGGAGAGCGTTGCCGCTCTGACCCTCTGGGGATACGACGCCCAGAGAGATCGTCTCATCGAAGAACCGGTATCCCGCTTCGCCTACGACGACTATCACCCTTCCCGAGAAGCCTCCGTCCTACTACAGGAAGCCTTAGAAGAAGCCCTGTGCCGCGCTGGTATCCACGAACAGCTCATGGCAGAGGTGCGCGCCCACATATAAAATGCTGTCCTGCCTCGATAGATACAGCTTCTGTGGGCAGGAAACGCCCCTCTTTTCCCTAAAAAAACGTCAACGGCCCCGGCATCAGTGCAAATCTGACACCGGGGCCGCTGTTTTTATTCGGCGGCGCAGGGCCACCGCCTTGCGCCCATTTCTGGCGAACCGTTCAAATATTAAAGAAATTCATCATGCGCTTCGTCAGGTCAAATTCGCTGGCCTCTTTATTCTTCAGCAGATAATCCAAGGTATAGACGGCGAAGAAGGACGAGATGGGGACGAAACGGTTATATTTGCGAAAATTGCCTCGGACGAGAAGCTTTTTATAGAGCAGGCGAAAATCCTCCTTCGTCGCCTGGTGCGCGGCGACGATCTTTTTCAGTTTGCGGTCCTTTTGGCAAAAGTCGTACATGGCGTCAATGAGAGCCGGATTATCCACGTCATGTTCGTAGGTATCGATGAGGCGACGGACGAAATTAAGTTTGGTGAGCTGCCGATATTGCTCCCAAAGAAAAATGGCCGCCAAAATCCCTAACAACCCATAGGCGATAAACACGAAATCAGCCTCCTGCTGTCAAAATGCGGCAGAAAGCGCCCCGCTTCCTGTCCTGATTTCTATAGTTAATCATATTTCTCCGTTTTTTTCAAGGAACCGACGCGCGAAAACACATTCGTCTGCTGCCGCGGCGGCGGGCCATCTTGACGCGACGGGCGGGCTACAGTAAAGTATAAGGAGAGGCTGCCACTAACAGGATGTACTGTTCATCAAACGGCGCATCGCCGGACGGGCAGCGCAAACAGAGCCGAAAACGTGAACGGAAAGGGAGCAAGCAAGATGACGGAAAGGGAACAAACGCTGGATAAAGCGGTGCAGACTAAAGAGGGACACGAAATCAAAGGGGCAGAACATATGATGTCCCCGGAAGGCCTCCCGACAGTACAGGGCCAGAAAACGTGGCCGAAGTTTGACCCTGCGGCTCCGGTGCCGCCCGGCCCGGCGGGTTCAGCCTTAGCGGAGGGAACCCTCGCCTCGCCAAAGGACACGGCGGGAAAAAATCGCTGGATCATCCGCCTCAAGTGGTACTATCTCCTGACGGCGGGCTTAGGGGTGCTGACCCTCTTTTTCGCCCTTTACGGGGCCACGGAAGTGCAGAACCAATATCAGGCCGGGCGCCCTCCGTCGCCCCTCGCCTTTTTCCTCCCTTTCTTGGGCATCGGCGGGCTCAGCGTCGTCCTCTATGTGGGAATCGACGCCCTCTGTGCCTTCTGCTTTCGCCCCAAGACCTCTTCCCGCCGCCTCCATTTTATCCTCAATCTCCTGCTCTATTTGGCCATCGTCTTAGGCTGGCCGGTGGCCATCGCGACGTGGGAGACCTTCCGATGAGCCAGGGAAAAAAAGAGCTTCCCTCCCTATCGGCTGCGGTGAACCAGCTTCTCAAGGAGACGGCCCGATGCCTCTGACGAACGAGATCCGCCGCTCGCTCCAAGCCTCCATCGACGCCCTGAAAAAACGATTGCCCTTAGACGCCAACGATCTCGACTACGAAAGCCACCTGCACGCCATCCGCGCCCTGCAAAAGATACTGGACCGAGGGACGCCGACGCCTAAGTCCGCGGATGACCACGAATGTGATTAAACAATCAGGCCGATGCGCTAAAATAAAACGATCACTGGCCGCAGGCCAACAGAAAAGGAGTTGAGGAAACATGTCAGACCGAATGACCATGGCCGAAGTGCTGAAAGAATACGGAACTCCTCTCATCCGCTTGGATGTCCACGCCACCCGGACGGAGTGCGAAAAACTCCGGGAGAAATTAGAGGCGGTGCGGGATGTGAGCCGCGGGACAGAGTCCGGCTATCTGGACATCGACTGCAAGCTCTTCATCGACGTGGACGATATCGACCGCTACCTCTCCGGGGAACTGGACACCCTGGGAGAAATTTACGCTTTCTCTGATGACATCAAAGCGTATCGGGGGGATGAATCATGAACAAACGACTGTTAGCCGGACTGGGCGCCGCCTTCTTGTTGCTGTCCACGAGCCTGATGGTTCCCCCCACGGCCGACGCCGCCCGGGGCGGAGCGCGCATCTCGATCCCACGCAGCGGCGGCATATCTCGCCCCGCACCGTCAGCGCGGCCTCGAAGCAATCCCGCCCCCCGGCCCAACCAAGAATACCGCCCTTCTAAACCGGCCGCCAGTCCGACCAAGCCCGCGGCCAGTCGCGGCACGGCGGCTGCCAACCCCGGCACCCCTTGGGGCGGCATGTTGCGAAATATCGGCCTCTTGGCCGGCGGCATGATGATAGGCGGCCTCTTGAGCAGCCTCTTCGGCTTCGGCGGCAGCGGCTTCTTGGCGGATCTCCTGGGCCTTCTCACGAACGTCCTCCTGATCTACGCCGGCATCCGCCTACTCCTTTGGCTCATCGCCAAATTCCGGGGGCGCGACGCCGACCGCTCTCCCTATCAGTCCGCCTCCCGCGCCTCTTATGGAACGGCCGTATCCCCGGCGTCCCAAGACGCAGGCACCTATGACGCCGCCCCCATCCCCGATATTCATCCTCCCCGCGCCAACGGCAAGGGCGGCACAAATTACGATCCCCGCCGCACCGCCGACTGGTACCGGCAGCACTAAAGCACCAATGTGACAAGCCGAAGGAACAGCCTGTTTTAAAAAACGGACTGGCCTTCATGCCCAGCCGAAAGGAGTTATGCATCATGGGAACAGTGCTGGTCATCCAATGTCAAAACTGTAACGGCGCCATGTACGCTGATCAAAAAACTGCCAGCTACCTTTGTCCCTTCTGCGGCACCAGCGTCCCGTGGACGGAGGAAAACTTCTACCGGGAATCCCCCATGACCTTTCGCCATAAGCCGGTGGAGCAAATCGATGGCTTGCTGAAGCTGGGCCACGTAGATGTCATGTATGAGGTGGATCCCCGCGACGAGCGGGTACTAAGCCAAAAATACCGTCTGAACAGCATCGCGGAGAAATTGGCCCTATGGGATCCCACCACTACCCAAGCCTTGGCCGGCGTGATGCAGGTCTTGTTCTCCTGCCCGATCTGCGGCGGAGAGATCACCGGCGAATCCACGCAGAACCTCTTTGTCTGCGACCATTGCGGGAATAAATTTGGGGCGGAGAAAGTCCTTCAGCCCGGTGCCTATCGCAAAAAATTCATCATGGGCGTCGGAGCGGAAAATGTGCCGGGCAAGGCCATCCCCTTTGTCCTCACGAAAGAACAGGCCCAAAACGCAGCCCGGGCCATAGTCCATAAATTTCCCCAAGCATTCGCCAATCAGGACATGGAAAAAAGGATCCGCGACGATATGACCGCCGTCTATATTCCTTTTTCACTGGCGGACCTGCGCGTCAAACTTTCCGTAGCGAGCAATCTAGGCAGCTTTCAGGCCTACGAAGAAATCCTCAACTGGGCGTGTCCCGATACGACCCTCTACGACATCCATCTCTTGGATCGTCTGGATCCGTGGGATTTCGGCGCGGTGGTTCCCTTCGATCCCGCTTTTGCCGAAGGGGTCTTTCGCCTGGCCGCCGCGGCCAATAATGCGTCGCGTTCGGACGTGATCGACAATCTCCTCGCAGAGCGTCTCCCAGCTGATCTCAAGGCTTCCTTCGGACTGAAAGAGGCGTCCGTCACGCTCTGGGGCCGCGATTTCCGAAAACATCAAAGCGCTTACTTCCTGCTGCCTGTGTATTATCTGGATCGACGGCCGGAGGACGGCGAAAAGAGCCGACAGGTGCGCATCGCAGTGAACGGGCAGACGGGGAAAGCTGCTGCCCTCTTTTATCAATACGAAAAAGAGGAGCGTTACGAGACGCTGACGCCGTCCCATCCCAAGGCGATGTCGAAGGAACATACCGTCCGTACGCCACCCGTACCCGTCAAGTACGTGAAATCCCCTTTCCTGCACCATGTCGTCCCCCTGGATGATGCGGTAGAAAAGAAGGGCCTTCGAAACCTCTTTGCCAAATTCGGGTTCTAAAAAGCAAAGAAAGGACACCCTTGATATTTTTCCGGAATTTCTCCTTCCCCCCACACCTTGGTCCCGTTCCTACTCCATCCTCATAAAATCAAGGGATTTTATTTATCTGAAAGAAGGAATCCCTTGATTAGAATAGAATTATATAGTATATATAGAAGGGTCAATACATTTACATTGGCCGATACGAAAGGAGTGACCTTGGGTGGAAATATCCAAGAAATTCGGGGTACTCTGTCTTATCCTCATGATATGCGGAGTCTTGAGCGGCTGCAGCCTACTGGGGCACGGAGGATCGGGAAAGGTCATCTACGCCAATTACAACGATGACGACACCTTCTGCGGACAGATCAAAGCCGCCTTCACCGCAAAGGCGCAGGCCGAAGGGCTCGACGTGACGTACCTCGACGCCAAGGACGACGGCAATCTTCAGATCGACCAGATCAATCAGGCGGTGTCCGACAACGTCAGTGCCATCGTCCTCTTAGCGGTAGACGGGACGAGCATCGTCCCCTCGGTGCAGAAGGCTAAGGAAAAAGGGATTCCTGTGGTCATTTTGAACCGTGACCTCAAGGATCCGACAGTTTTCGGCGCCATGTCCGACGATCGGGAGGCGGGCCGGATGCAGGGCGAGTTCATGGCTCAGAATCTCCCTCGGGACGCCAGGATCGTCTATCTGATGGGGGAAAGCAGCCAGAGCGGCGCCGTCAAACGTTGGGAGGGCTTCAAGGCCGCCTGTCTCGACAAGCGCCCCGATGTGAAGCTTTTAGCCTCCGTAGACGGCGGATGGAGCAAGACCGAAGGGCTCAAGGCGCTGACCCTCTGGATGCAGATGTTTCCGAAGATTGACGGCGTCATCGCCGGGAACGATAATATGGCCCTCGGCGCTATCCAGGCTTTGAAAGCAGCGGGACGGCTCCAGGGCTGCCTCGTTTCCGGTGTGGACGCTACCGACGCTGGCTTAAAAGCCGTCCAAAGCGGCGATATGGCTCAGACCATCAAGCAGGACGCCAAGGGGCAGGGGGAGGGCGCCGTCACACTGGTGCAGGGCTTCCTCAAGGGCAATCCGCCCACGGAAGGCCTCTCCATTCCGTTCACCTCCATCACTCGGGCCAATATTGCCCAGTTTGCGAAATAAGGGGGGCGTCGGAACATGATCAACATCAACGATACGTTAAAAGATTACCGAGTACGGACGAAAATCTCCATTCTCTCTACCTTTCTCCTGGTGATCATCCTTCTCATCGCCGCCATCGGCGTCTTTTCCATCTATCGTAGCAAGGAATCCCTGGACGACATGTACTCCCACAACCTGATGACGACGCAGTACTTAAACGACGCCAACAACCGCCTGCGGAGCATCAGCGTCAACGTGTCCTACATTCTCCAGCAGAATTTTACGCAGGAGAATCGTAAACTCCTCTTAGACGATATCCTGGGCAATTTAGAGAACATCCGTCACGACATGGAAGAGCTGAAGAAGATCGATACCAGCGAACGGGCCCAGGGTGTCATCGGTGAACTGGAAAAGAATTTAGACACCGCCAAGGAAAAAGTCAAGGCTGTAGACACCATGGGCACGACGGCGGCGGACAAAGCCGCCATCTTCGAAAATCTGTCCTCGCTGACGGCCATCAGCGGCAACATGGCGGTCCTGACGCCGGACAACGTCTTTCAGGGCAAACAGCTCTTTGAGGCCAACAATCGGCAATTTGACCGAACCATTAAAATTTTCCTGGTCATCATCCTCATCGGCCTGGCCCTCGGCATTCTCATGTCGCGGCTCATCGCCGAGAACATCTCCGCGCCTCTCAATACCTCCATCGGCCATTTGAACGCCGTAGCGGCAGGCAAGCTCAATCAGGAGATCCCCAAATCCTTGGCTCAGCGGCAGGACGAGATCGGTATCGTGGTGCGGGCGCTGATGAAAATGCAGGGCTTTATGAAGCAGGTGTATCAAGAAGCGGAAACCACCAATGCCATGGTAGGCGAATTGGAAGGAATGATTAAGGAGCTCAACAACGCCACCCAGGACATGTCCGCCGTCACCGAGGAAATGTCGGCCGGGATGGAAGAGACCGCGGCGTCCACCTCCAACATGCAGGAACTCAGCGCCCACCTGAGCGACGAGATCCAAAGCACCGTGGAAGAATCGAAGAAAAGCGAGCGCTATACGCAGGAAATCGCCGACCGCGCCGTCTCCCTCAAAACCTCCATGGAACAGGCGAAAGCGGCTTCGGATCGGGTCTACGGCAATACAAAGACCTCCTTGGAATCGGCCATCGAATCGGCTAAAGTCGTGGAAGAGATCACCCAGCTCACGGAAGCCATCACCGGCATCGCCGAGCAGACAAACCTCTTAGCACTAAATGCCAGCATCGAAGCGGCCCGCGCCGGGGATCACGGCCGCGGCTTCGCCGTCGTCGCCGGGGAAGTGGGGAAGCTGGCCGAACAATCCCAGCGCACCGCCGAACAGATCAAAACCCTTACCGGCCAGGTGACCACCGCCATGCAGGATCTCTCTCAAGGCGCCTTCGGCCTGTTGAAATTTATCGACGAAGACATCAGCAAGGATTACGCCCAGATGGACAAGACCGCCGTCCAGTACAAAGATGACGCTTCTTACTTCCACAAGGCCTCCAGCGACAGCGCCGCCGTATCGGAACGCATTCTCCTGTCCGTTCAGAACATGAATCAGTCCATGAGCGAGATCGGTAAAGCTACCCACGAAGGCGCCGTAGGCAATACCAAGATTGCCGAAGGCATCGTCGAAATGGCCGCCAAATACAGCGATATTTTGGAAAAGGTCCAGACCTTCAAGGAAGGCACGGAACGCCTGAAAAAATTGGTGACCTCCTTCCAGCAGTAAAATCGTGCATCACCGCAAGTCAAAAACGCCCCTGAAGCGCCGTTTCGGCAGTTTCAGGGGCGTTTTTAATGCCCTTTTTCTTCCTTCGCTTCCTTTCTTTTCGTAGCAAATGCAACATCCCCCCATTTTTATTTTCTGTTATAATAGGCGAAGTGAAGACAGGAGCGAATTTCAGGAAGAGGATACAGATAGGAGTCAATGACATGGAAAAAGTTTTAGATCTGAAAAAGACGGTGGCGGAATTGGTGAAGGAATTTCCCGAATTTCAGCAGGCGATGGCTGAAATCGGCTTCAAAGAGATTTTAAACCCCATCGCGTTAGAGGTCATGGGCCGGGTCATGACACTGCCGAAAGGAGCCGCAGTGAAAGGGATTCCCTTGGAAACGGTCCTCGCCGGGCTCAAGGCGCGGGGCTTCTCCATCAAAGAAGAAGCCCCTGCCACCGAAGAGTCCGCCGCCGCGGGACGGGAGGAAGCGCTGCGAAACCTCTTGCGCCGTCTTTCCGCCGGAGAATCGTTAGCGTCGGTGCGGGAAGATTTCGTGCGGGATTTCGCCAGCGTTTCCGCCGAAGAAATCGCCGCTGCCGAGCAAAAACTCATCCAAGAGGGCACGCCGCTGCACGAAGTGCAGCGCCTCTGCGACGTTCATTCCGCCCTCTTCCACGGGCACATCGGCCCCTCTCCCGAAAGCGCTTCCCCCGGCGGCACGGGCTGCACCCCGCAGGCAAACGAGCCTTCGGAGGCAGCGGCTCTTGCCCCGGGCCATCCCCTGCGGGTTCTCCTTGCGGAGAACGAAGGGCTGCTTCGCATCCTGACCGAAGCGGAAACGGCGCTGCAAAAGCACGATGCCCCGGCACTCCTGGCGGCGCTCCGCGCGCTGAACGGCCTTTACCCTCACTACGGCAAGAAGGAAACCCTCCTCATGACCGTCCTTTACCGCTATGAGGTGACAGGCCCCTCCGGCGTCATGTGGGGCGTAGACGACGAGATCAAAGGGGAGCTGCGGGCCCTGGAGCAAGAACTTCCCCGCGGCCTCGCCGGCCAGGAGGAACGGATCGCTGCCTTCCTTCAACGCATTCAGGATATGATCTACAAGGAAGAAAAAATTCTCTTCCCCTTGACGCTCCGCTTCTTTAATGAAACCGACTGGTACATGGTCTACCGGGATATGCCGGATATGGGGCTCGCCTTTGGAGCCGAAGCGCCCGCCTGGCCGGAAGGAGACGCCTGGATCGCAGCGGAGGAGGCGAAGGACCGCGCCGTCATCGCCGAGGGCAAGGTGCACCTCCCTACCGGCACGATGAGTTTTGCAGAACTCGCCGCTATCTTGGCTCTCCTTCCCATTGATATCACCTTCATCGATAAGGACGACAAGCAGCGCTTTTTCTCCAATCCGGGGCAAGTCTTCGCCCGCCCCCGGCTGGCCCTTAACAGCGACGTCCGCAACTGCCATCCCGCCAACGTTCTTCCCGTCGTCGAGCAGCTCATCGCCGACTTCAAAGCGGGACAACGCGACCACATGGACGTTTACCGCTACATTAAAGGGAAACCGGTGGGCGTCCGCTATTTGGCCGTTCGGGATGAGGCCGGGGCTTACCTTGGCACGGTGGAATTGGTCCAGGATTTTACCGACGCCTTGCAAGCCTTCGAGGAAAAGGCGGAGACCGGGGGAACACAGCCGCCCCACCCCGTTGCCTAAGAAAAAGCCTTCTCCAGCGGCACGAATCCGCGCTCTTCTTCGCGGCGGCACGCGGGAAAAGAGTTCTTTAGGCAACAAATCCCGCGGTTTGAAGAGCGCTTCTCTTAGACTGCCGCCTCTTCTCCCTGCCGAACCATTGCTGTTTCGTCATACAAAAAGCCTGCGGATGATCCCTGTCCGCAGGCTTTTCCTCTCACCGGCCTTTTCTATTCCCGGCGCAAAATCTTTTCCACTGCGCCGACGTACATGATATGATAATCGCGCTCCGGGTACCATTGACGGACGAGAGCGGTATCGACAAAAGACTCCGGCTTCATCTCCTGCCGGTACAGCTTTCGGCAGAAGAGGACCAGCCGGGCCTCGGAAAAGTACGGCGTTTCCCCGTCGTAGGCCACGGTGAGCCCCGACTCTTTGATCTTGTCCGCGTCCCGGCCGGAAACGGAGCCAAAATAAGAGAGCGTAGCACGATGGGCCGCGTCAAAGACACTGAGGGAAAAAGAGACGCTCTGGTCGATGAATTCTCTGGTGTAACGCTGAGGGCGAATGTAGACGGTAGCGACGGGCAGTCCCCAAAGGATGCCAACGCCGCCCCAAGAGGCGGTCATGGTATTGACGCGCCCTTTGGCAGCAGCGGTGACAGCCATCCAGTCCTCCCCGATAAGAGTAAAGGGATTGTCGGAAAGTTCCGATGGGGGAATTTCACGAAATTGAGCCATGGTAACACTCCTTTTATAGAAAACAAAGAGAGGCGGCCGCGGCATCAGGCGGCGTGATGCCGCGGAGCAGAACCCGCCGGAGAATTGGACGCCCCCGGGGCCGAGGCATTGTCCCGGGACGAAGCGAGGGCAGACGGCGCTGCGTCCGCAACCGGCGGCACATCAGCCGGTGAAGCCGCCGAAGAAGGCACCGTCTCCTCCCCGGAGGACGCGTCCCCCACGGCCATTGCCGTGCCGCGGCGAGGCGCGTTCGCCGGCGCCTTCTTCGGCGGAGGGATATCATATTCATCAGTGTAGAGGAATTCCCGACGTGTCTCCTCCCCGTCCCTCTCATAAACCCGATAGCTTTCCACCGTGGGATTGGGGCCGACGACCGCCGTCTCCAGACGAATCTCCCCCGGAACGTCGGCCGCGCAGCCTAAAACGCGGATGGTCAGCGTATCTTCCCCTGCGTCAGCCAAAAGATAAACGTTATGGGGCAAACGGTTTTCAAAACAGAAATCGATCTGTCCGTCTGCCACGGTAGCGTCAAGCCCTGCCGGCACGTAGCCGGAGGGATAGAAATGCGCCACCCGCTGGGTGGGCGTGAGATTGGCCAAGAGAATCGCGTTATACAGAGTAGAGCTGACCTGACAGACGCCGCCGCCAAAATCCTGCTCGATCTTCCCATCCACAATAACCGGCGCGGTGAGATAACCCGACGCCGCCACGCGATGCCCCACGGTGTCGTTGAAGGAAAATTCAGCTCCACTCTTAATGAGGACATGATTGAGGGCCGCGGCGGCGATCTCAATATTTTCTCCGCGATTGGAACCGGAAATGTAGTAGGTGGTATAAACGCCCAAGACCGCATCCACGTCAGCTAAATCTTCCGTCGTCACGGCGGGAATCTCAATCGTCGGCTCCAGTGCCACCCGCTGGGGAAGGCGGAGCGCGCAGAGCGCCGGCGTAAGGGTATCGACCAAGGCATCCGTATGAAGCGTGACGCCGGACGTCCCTTTTTCATGGAGCACGGTGCCGCTCGGGGTGACGGTACAGGCGGCATCCCGGGGTGTCTGATGAATCGAAGCCGCAACGGGCGTCAGGTACTTTGCGAACTGGGCCTTATCCATCTGTACCGCTAAGGGAATATCCCGCTGGCAAAGGGCACAGAGAAGGACCTCCGCCCCCCGTTTCCAAAGCGTCCCCTCCCGCCCCACGGCAAAGGCGTGTTCCACCGTCGCCGAAACATCGGCCGAGAGCCCGATGTCAGCGGGAGTGGCTTCCCAGCGCCGATCATTGTAGGCGAGGATCACCGCCGGGGATATGAGTTTTTCATCAACGTACCGGGTGATCTCGCGCTGCGCTTCCGCTTTCGTCAGTCCGCTCAAAGGATGTCCGGCGAAGGTCAGGCCGAAAGCCATGAGATCCTGCCGAAGGAAGCCGACAATGAGGCCGGCCAGCGACACCCCTACGAGCAGGGTAATGAAGGCGCAGAAAGCAGCGAAGATGCCCAGCGGACGAATCGCTTTCATCCGTAGGACTCCTTTGCGGCAGGCCCTTCCTCGCCGCAAAAAATAAAGCAGCGCAGAAAAGGGCCGATGGATAAAAAAGGCTGCCGCAGGATACGACAGCCGGAAAGATTAAACCGTTACTGAATATTCATGGAAAGCTCGATGAACTTATTGGCAAGTTTTGCCTTTTGGAGGACTTCCTCGGTGATATCGCCGCCGGCTTTGACGATGAGAACGCCGCTGTCCGTCTTAATGTCCCGGGCCGCCTTTTTCCCTAACAGGAAACGGCGATGACGCTCCTCCGTAGCCTTATCAGCGGCGGATTCGGCCGGCTTCGCTGGTTCCGGCTTCGCCTCCGGCGCCGGGGCGGGTTTTTCCTCCGCTTTGGGGGCAGGAGCGGGCGCCGGCGCCTTCACCGATTCCGGCGCGGGAGCGGGTTTCCCTGCCCCTTTGAGCGCAGGGGGCACAGCAGCCGTCACGGGGTTAGTTTTTTTTTCTTCTTCGTCCGTAGGATCGATGACCGTCACTTGCTTACCGAAAATGGAAATCTGCTCGGCGGTAATCTCCGATTCCGAGCCGTCAGGAGCAACGATGGCGCATTTCTCCACCTTGCCGCCGTCGCCGATGTAAATCTCCGACACCTTGCCCTGAATGGTACCGGACTTGGTGATGGCCTTGGTGCCAATGATGCGGATGTTGGCGTCCATCATCGCCTCATAATCGCTGGCGTCTTCCAGGGTCAGGATGTTCTCACTGGAGGTGATGGTGACAGCATCATGGCCGATGGCGATGACGGAAGAATACGGCAGCAGCTTGACGCCACGATACCAGTCCTCGTCCTCGATGGTGATGGCCGCAACGACACCGTTTTTCGCGTCGATGAGGAGCGTCTTGCTCATGCCCAGCTCGCGCCCCTCGGTGATGCTGATGATCGGCAGGTTAAGAATTTCTACGCTTTTTTTGGTCATTTAGATGTTCCTCCTGTGCGTTGATATTTTTCGGACCATCGGACGGCGAAAGCGTTTTCGATCTCGCGGCGATAATCCGGGGGGATTTGAGAAAACGGGGTATTCGGTATCCGATGACGGGTCAGAATATGTAAAACCGTATTGAGATAGGCGATATTCTTCTGGAACTCCTCCGCCATGCCGCTCTGCTCCTTGACCGCAGCCAGCCGCAGGGCGCTGTGATAAGCGCTGACCGCTTCCGCGTAATCGCCGGACTCCTTATAAATATTGCCTAATTCCATGACAATAAAGGGCGCGTACGGGTCGCTGCGGAATTTCCCCAGCGCTTGATGATACGCCAGAATCGCGCCGGAAACGCAGCCTTCGGCACGCTTTTTGAACGCGTAATCCAAATAATCGTCTAACGTACGGAGCCGGGCCAATTCAAGGCCGATGGGAGGCGTTTTAAACGGCACACGCTGCTTGCCCGCGGCCGTCGATACGGTGTCCGCCGGCGGCGTCCACCTTGGCGCCGCCATCTTTCCTGTTCCCAGACCGCCGACCCACGTCTTTCCCTTGACGGGAGAGCGTCGCTTGCCTCCATACTGTCCTTTGGGGCCCCGGTTTTTCCCGGCAGGCCTCACCGAGCGAAAAGAATCGGTAGCAGGCGGCAGTGCGGCCACGTGGGCCAAGAGCGGCTCCGAGGGAGCATCTTCAGCGGCGGCCGCCTCGCTCCTGATCGGCTCAGCCAGGGTTCTTTCCTCAGCAGCCAGCCTTTCCTCTGCTGCGGCACTCGCGGCCGCCGAAACAAGATCATCGTCATGCGGCGGTGCAGGGAACGCGGCCGTCGACGCCTTAGGAGAGGACGACTGCCCCGAAAGTCCTGGCGATACAGGTTCCACCCCCGGCAGAGATTCTTTATCCCGCTGCGGGGTACCCAAAGAATCTTCGGGTCCGACCACCGGTCGGCCATCTGACAGCCGCCCCGCCTCTGATTCTGGAGAGTCGACGACGCTCACGGCAGGCGCTGTTCGGGATTCTTCCTTTGGCGCAACGCTGCTCTTCAGGGCTGACGCTTCCTCTATCACAGGGGGCGACCCCTTGGCGGTTTCTTCTATCGGCGGCAGAAGAGCGGCCGTCTTTTCCGAAGGGTCTGTCCGTCCATCGCCTTTACCGCGGGCAGACGGGGTCATCGCGGACTCTGCGGCGGTCAAGCCGCCTATCGCGGCGCGGCCGCCGGCGAGAAGCTTGGCTGCCGCTTCGCGGGAGGAAGTCTTCCTCTTGTGCCGCCGCGCCTTCTTCTTCGCGGAGCTCCTTGCGATATCCTGCCCGCCGCCGGCCAGACAAACCGCTTCCGCAAAAACCACCGGCAGTAAAGCGGCGGAAGCCCCTTCTGCCACCACGCCATTCTCTTCTTCCTCAAAAAGGGCGTCCTCGGAAAGCCTCCCTTCCTCTCCGGCCAATACCGGCGCGTGCCGCCGCAGCAGGTACTCATTAAAGAGAGTCACCAGCGCCGCGGATATCAAAACCAAAACGACAACCACCATCAGATGATCGAGGATCAGGAGATTGGAAAGATAGATGGCAGCAAAATTCACCCCCACTGCCATCACCGCGCACAAAATCAGCGCCCAGCGCTCCACCTGAAGGCCGAGAAAACGGGCCGCCCGGTAGATCAGCAGGATGCTGACAGCCATGATGGCGAACGTGATGAGAAAATACAGCAACGCAATCACCACTCTGAAACAGGGAGAGGTCGCCGGTCGCGCAAATCTCTTTCACTACGCATTAGGATTTCGACAAACGCGAAAAAAGTCCTGCCGGGGGGCAGATATTTTTCACCGGCGCGATTAGGGAAAAAGCCGCAGAAAAGCGACCCTTTTCTTTTCTTAGTATACCATAAGAATTCCGGTAAAAAAAGCCCTTCCCGCCTTTTCCCGGCACCCGCTCCACAGAGACAACCACCGTCATGAAACATGCGGCGGGCCAGCCGTCGCATTACCCCAGGCCATGGATTTTTCCGGAAAAATCATTTATGATGAAGAAGAATTCTCCGGCAACGCCGGCTAAGTCAAAGCACTTTACCGAAAAGGGGCAGTATTTCCCATAACGCCAAAGAGGAATGAGGAGGAAGAATGATGCTGGAAGAACGGAAAAAAATCGTCCTGCACGAGGCCCGGCGGGCAGAAGAGCTGGGCCTCTGCCGCCATCGATCAGGGAATTTCAGCCTGCGGGATAAAGAGAGCGGCCTTATCTGCCTGACCCCCGCCGGCGTAGACCGGACAGCCATGACGGTGGCAGACATCGTGGTCGTGGACGGTACCGGGAAAGTGATGGAGGCGGCAGCGGGGCGGCGCCCCACCAGCGAAGTTCTCATGCACCTCGCCGCCTATGACGCCCGTCCTGATATCGGTGCCGTCGTCCACACCCACTCCCGCTTCGCGCAGGTCTGCGCCGTTCTGCGCCAGGAAATCCCGGCGGTGGTGGCGGAGATGGCGCACCTTGGCTGCAAAAAAGGCCGAATCCCCGTAGCCCCGTATGCCCGATCCGGCTCCCCGGAATTAGCCGCCAGCGTGGCCGAACCGCTCAAGGAAAGCGACGCCATCCTCTTAGCGAGTCACGGCGTCCTCACTGTAGACGCGGCCTCCCTCGCCGAGGCTCTCCTTAAGGCCGCCTACGTAGAAGAAATCGCCGAAGTCTACTGCCACGCCCGCCTCCTCTCCCAAGGGGAACCGCCGCTTATTCCGCCGGAGGATTTAGACTTGCGCCCCTCCTGATTTTCTCCCCCCGCGCAAAAAGCCTGTCTGACCGACGTCAGACAGGCTTTTCCTCTTCCCCCACGCCCTTCATCCTGCCAAAAACCCCCGCTTTCGCTCCGAGAAGCGAAGGATGCGGGCACTGTTGAGGACAACGGCCAAGGTGGAGGTGTTGTGAATGACGGCCGCCCAGAGGGGAGTGATGAGCCCCAGCGCGCCTAAGAGCATGGCGGCGGAATTGACGGTGAGGGTGGCCATGAAGTTTTGATGAATGAGGTTCATGGTGCGGCGGCCTAATTGCAGCGCCGTCATCAGCTCGCCGGGATCCTCGGAGCGGATGGTGACAGCGGAGGATTCGGCGGCGATGTCCGTCTGCCGCCCCCCAAGGCTCACCCCCACATTGGCGAAGGCCAAGGCCGGGGCGTCGTTGATGCCGTCCCCCACCATCATGATACAGCCCCGTTCCTTGAACTTTCGGACGTAGTCCGCCTTGTCCTCGGGCAGCACCTCGGCGTAGTAGGCGTCGATGTCCATTTCCCGGGCCACTTCCGCCGCTACCTCCTTGGAGTCCCCGGTGAGCATGACGATCTCGTCGATGCCGTAGCGGCGCATCTGGTTGAGGGTCTTTTTCATGCGGGGACGAATGGGGTCATCGATGGCGATGAGCCCCAAGAGCTTTTTGTTCCGAGCCACGTAAATGCAGCCGGGGGCCAGAGCCGAAGCGGCGAACGCGTCAAGGCCGGAGACGGCGGATTCCTCCATAAATTTCCGGCTGCCCACCAAGACGCTGCCGCCCTTATAGGCGCCGAAGTTGGGCACCCGCGCTTCCATCCCCCGGGCCACCACGGTCTTGGAAGATTTATGCTGGGGCACTTCCCAGCCTCGGGCCTGCACGTACTGCTGAATGGCCACGGCCAAGGGATGGACGGCGTGCATTTCTGCCGAAGCGGCCAGAAGGATCGTCTCTTCCTCCGTCACCCCTTCCGCCGTTTCCACGGCGGAGATCTGCGGAATCCCCACGGTAATGGTGCCGGTTTTGTCCAAGACAACCGTGTCCGCCTCGGCGAGGGCCTCGATGTAGTGGCCGCCCTTCACTAAAATGCCCCGCTTCGCCGCCGCGGCGATGGAGGCGGAAATGGCGGTAGCCGTGGAAAGTTTGAGCCCGCAGGAAAAATCGATAAAGAGCAGATTCAGCACCCGCTGCCAATCCCGGGTCGCCCCGTAGACGATGACGGCCCCGAAGAGGGTCACCGGCACCAAGAGATCGGCCATCCGGTCGGCGAAATTCTGTACCGGGGCGCGCTGGGCCTGGGCTTCTTCCACCAAGTGGACGATGTGGGCCAGGGACGTATCCTTTCCCACCTTTTCCACGCGGATGACCAGTTCTCCGGCCTCCACGATGCTCCCCGCATACACGGAGGATTCAGCGTGCTTCATGGCGGGATTCGATTCGCCGGTGATGGAGGATTGGTTCACCGCTGCCGTCCCCGAGAGGACGCGGCCGTCAATGCAGATCTTTTCCCCGGTGTGCGCGGCGATCTTGTCCCCCGCCTTGACGGCTTCCACCGGCACCTTGCGTTCGACGCCGTTCTCCATCAGCCAAACGTAACGCTGATTGAGATTCAAAAGGCCCGATATCTGAGTCCGGGCCCGCTCCGCCGCATACGAGGTGAGCATTTCCGCCCCGTTGGATAAAGTCAACAATGTGAGGCTGGACTCCGGGCGGCCGGAGAGAACCGAGGCCGCCACCGCCGTAGCAGTGAGGGTATCGGCGTTGGGACGCCGGGTGCGCAGGAGGCTGCCGTAGCCGTTTTTGAAAATGTTCCGGGCCATAGCCAAAACCAAAAGGCTGCGCACCGCTTTCAGTCCGGCGTAAGCCTCAGGCGCGTTCTTTTCCAAAAGCTTCATGGCGGCAAAGCTGACGAGAGAGATGAGAGCATCCCGGCGGTACTCAGCCATGCCGGGCTCTGTCTCTCCCTTCGCCGCTTCCTCCTGATAGCGTTTCAAAAGCCGCGCCGCGGCGGGAGAAAGCGCCTTCCCGCGATACCAGAGGCGGATCACCTTCTCCTCCGCCACTGCCGAGACGATGCCGGGGACGGATCGGAGCCGTACGCCGGCCATCACCCGCGTCTCGGCGGGCATAGTCCCCGACAAGGGCACCGTCAGGCAAGCGTAACTCATGCGATCCGCCATCCTCTCAGAAGGGAAAAGGCCCACCACAAAAGCTGCGGCCCCGAAGGAAACTGTTTTAAAAGCAACATCTTCTGCACGCCGCGAATCAAAAAGAGAAAGGAAAACAGGGAGGGCAGATCCAGCCAGCCGCGGGTCGCCGTCTTGAGCCTTTGATTGAGGTCCCCGGTCATGCGGCGCAGATTCTGTCCTACGGCGGCGAGGCCCTCCTCGCCCGAAAAGCGCAGCGAGGCAGCGGAGGGCGGGGCAAACGACCACGCCGCCTCTTCCATGAGCCGGTCGAGGGCGGCCTCCGTCCCGTGATAGAAAAGAAGCAGACTCCCGGTCACCGGATTGATCTCTACCCCATCGACGCCGTCCTCAGCCAGGAGGCGCTCCTTCATCTGCGCCGCCAGCGCTTCATCTCCCTGAAGCGCCGCCGCGTAGTAGCGGCGCCGCCCCGGGATCGCGTGAGCCAGCGTGAAAGCGGCGGGTACACTTCTGAAAAATTTCGTCCCCAAAAAATCGCCCTGCAAAAGACCCAATCGGGAATTCTCCGCCGCTCTTTCGCCGTGCCCCGTCACGCTGCGCGAAGGAAAAACGCCTCCTCTCGCCGCAATGCGGCGCAGCCCCTTGGCCAGAGCCCAACCCACCATGATGCCCGACATGTATGACATAACTTACCCCTTCCTTTTCGCCCGGGTTTGAAGATACTCTTCCGCCCGCCGCAGCGCCGAATCACGGCGCAGCGCTTCCGGATCGTACTCGATGAGGACAGAACCAGTGACGGTATTGACCTCAGCCTTCGTCACCCCTGTCAACGCCGAAAGCCGTGCCTTCATCTCCTCCGCCAGCGGCGGGCAGCCGACGAGAGAACAGCTGTAGAGGCGGATGCGCCCCGGGAGATATGATGCCACCTCCACCGTCCGCAAAAAAAGCTCTAATTTCGACTGGGGCCACACGCGCCTCACCACCTTCTTAAAAAAATCTCCGCCCTGGGAAAACGCCCCCTGGAAATTCTTTCGATACTGCCACGCATGCAGGACGGAGAATCCCGCCCAAAGCACCCCAAAAAGGACATGCCCCCGCCGCAGCGGCCGCGACAGCGAGAGCAGCGTCCCCGCGCCCGTCAAGAGAAGCGGCCAGCCGTAAGATATTCCCTTCATTGTCTTCTCCTCTTCGGCAAAACCTCAGCCGACAAAAAAGGAGGCTGTCCCGCAAAGGCAGTCTCCTCTCGTAAAAATCAGCTCTCCTGCGCTTTCTGCGCCGCGATGAGATCCTCCAGCTCTTCCTTCTGCCGCTCCAGCTCCGCCAGGGGAACCTGTCCTCCCTCTTGCCCTTGGAGCGCCATCATTTCCCGCTCGCGCTCCTGCATGAAGCGATAGCCAAAGATCCCGGCCACCGCGCCAATGGCCAGCCCAACCCAAAAATCACTGCGTGTAAACATTGATCGTCCCTCCATTTTGTCATAGGCACAAATAAGATTTACCCTTATATGATACTGACTCCCTGCGCAAAAGTCAATGAAAGAGATGGAACTTGACGGAGAAATCCGGCCCTTCGGCCGGGTTGACCTTTGCCGGCAAGTGTGAAAAAATAGAACCATATTAAAGACAAATGAAGAAAATAATCCAGCAAAGGAGGCGCCGCCATGGCCGAAGAAGAACACCGCGGCACAGAGCAGACCGCGACAAAAAACGATGCCCCAGCGGCAGACGAGGAGCGCGAATCCGAGAGAAGGATGGGAGAATCGCTGCCGGATGCCGGAGGGGACACGAGCCGCCCCATTACGGACACGGCGGAAAGCCTCGGGGAATCCCCGGGAGAAGTCACGAACAGCGGCGCCGAGGGGGACGGTCACGCCGCCAAAAACACAGATATCCCGGCGGCGACAAGCAGCGCCACAGATCAGGGGGATACCGAGGGCGAAGATGCAGACAACGCGGCATCATCAAGCAGTACCGCCGGCAGTGCGGCGGCACATGATGCGACACCTTCCGCGAAGGAAACAGAAGCAACCGAAGTCCCCGGAAGCGCGGCCACATCCTCCGTCTCTACGTCCGCCGCCCAGCCCCCGACAGCCCAAGGGCCCCTGCCCGAAGGAAAACGCGTCCGGCGGCGGAAACTGCCGGAGGACTCGTGGTTCACCTTTTCCCTCAAGAGCATGTGGGGCATCGCAGCCGCCATCCTTCTCCTCTGGGGACTGCACAATTTTTGGACCAGCTGGCGCTTGGACGCTTTTTGTTGCGCCGTCCAGGAAGCGGTGAACTCCCCGGACGGTATCGAAAAGCTTCCGCAAATCAGCGATTGGCGCGTGCGGGAAATCGAGGAAGGGACGCTCCAGGTTTCGCGGGGAGACGGCGCTTACACCGTCTACGTCTGGCGGCTCTCGGGCGGCGGTTACTTCGTGGATACCATTGCCCGCCGGCCCTGACCGGCGTCCCGCTATGAAAACGAAGCGAATCCTTCACCCGCTCCTCCTCACTTTGACGGCGCTCTTGCTCCTCACCGGCTGCCGGGACGGTGCCGCCCTCACCCCGCCTTCCGCCGCGCCTGCCGACCGTGTGGAAGCCCTCTTATCGCGCCTCTCCCCCGCGGAAAAAGTGGGGCAAATGATGATGTGCGGCCTCATGACCGCCGCCTACGACGAAAACTGCGCCTATCTCCAAAACGAATTTGCCGTGGGCAGCTTTATTCTCTTTGACCGAAACGGCAACACCGCCGAAGAGGTCCGTGCCCTTACCGCCGCCCTAAAGCAGGGAAACGCCACCCCCGTACCCCTCTTCTTCGCCATCGACGAAGAGGGGGGCGCGGTGGCCCGCTTCTCGGATTTTTTGCCGCCGCCCCCCGCCGCCTCTGCCCTCGGCAAAGCAGGGGATCCGGCGGCAGCCCAGCGCTGGGCCGCCGATACCGCGGAGAATCTCCGCGCTTTAGGGGTGAACTGGAACTTAGCCCCCGTGGCTGACCTCGGCCTGGCCAACGGTCGCTCCTACAGCGGCGACCCGGCCGTCGTCACCGCCTTTCTCCAATCCGCGGCGGCAGGCTACCAAGAGAAACATTTCCCCTTTTGCCTCAAGCACTTCCCCGGCATCGGCAAGGGCGCGGCGGACACTCATGACGACGAAGTCACCGTCGCCGCTTCCCTGGAAGAACTTCGCCAGGAAGACATGGCCCCCTTCGCCGCCCTCATCGCCGACACCCCGGCCACCGACTTTGCCGTCATGATCGGCCACGTTCGCTATGACGCCATCGACGATGCCCCTGCCAGCCTATCTCCCGCCATTATCACCGGCCTCCTCCGAGGTGAACTGGCATACGACGGCGTCGTCATCACCGACAACATCACCATGAAAGCCGTGGCGGCACGCTATTCCCCGGAAGAAGCAGCCCTTCGCGCTGTCGCCGCCGGAGCCGACATCATCCTGATCAGCCACGAGTATGAAGCCGCTATCGCCGCCTACAACGCCATCCTCCGCGCCCTAAACACCGGCGTCATCCCTATGGAACGCATCGACGCCTCCGTCCGACGCATCCTCCGCCTGAAGTTAGCCCATGCAAATGTGGCCAAATGATACAGCAAAAAACCGACGCCCCATACCAGACACTATCGTCTGACATAGGGCGTCGGTTTATGTTCATTGCCGCGCCACAAATGACCGCGTAATACGATGAAATATCAGCCCCCATAGAAGACCGTGCCGGTCATGAAACGAGAGGTGTTACTTGCAGCTTCAATCCCAACGGGCGCATCAACTTCATCAAGGTGTCCAGCTTTGGCGTTGTCTTAAAGGACTCAATGCGGGCAACGGACGATTGGGGAATATGGCACTCGGCAGCCAGCGCCCGTTGACTGATTCCCAGTTCCATCCGCTTTTGAATAACGGAGGAAACAATAGCGCTCAACATCTCGATCTCTTCCATTTCCTGCTTACTGTCTGCATCGATTGACTTCACATGACGTTTATAATCTTCCCATGTTTTCATAGCTTATCCACTTCCTTTCTGGCCAGATAGTCGTCACGTTCTCTCTTCGCGCGTTGGATTTCACGGGACGGGATTTTCATCGTCTTCTTGCGGAAATGATGGAGCAGGACAAAGGTATCCCCGCCGCAGTAAAAGTAAAGCACGCGATTATTGCCGGGGCGCAGTTCCCAAATGTCTTCCTCGATATGCTTGGTTATGGTGCTTGGCAGAAAGGTCCCATTCTTCGACAACAGATCGATGTAAACCAGCGTTTGATTGTACTGAATCCGGGCATCTTTGTTCGACGCACCCTTGCTGCGCAATTCCTCAAGGAAATCCCAGACATCCGATGCCCCGGCTTTCGTTTCATAAAACTTGACAGTAACCATAATATCTCCCATCTGCATGGCTTTTCTTGATGATAGCACAAACGCTATCTAAAGACAAGAGATGCGGTTAACACGAGAAAATCGTAGGCGCAGTGCCAACACAAGAAGACGCCCTACGCCAGAGCTTATCGTCTGGCGTAGGGCGTCTTCTTATTGTGGTTTATTTTTCCGGCGATGGCGCGGTGCCTACTACACATGTTTTTCCCCAGGCACTTTCACATTTTTTCTCTCGCGGCAGGAAACCTCTTTGTTATCAGAGAATTATATCGTTATAAAAAGCGATCGAGGAGGGATTTCGATGCAGGAATATGGGAGCGCGAATCTGCGCAACGTCGCCGTCGTCGGTCACGGGCGGGCCGGGAAGACGAGCCTGTTGGACGCTTGCCTATTTAACGCCGGAGCGGTCAACAGGCTGGGAAATACCGCCAACGGATCGTCTTTTTTGGACGTCGAGCCGGAAGAAATCCGGCGCGGTTTTTCCATCGACAGCAAGCTGGTTGCCATAGAATGGCAAGGCTGCAAGCTGAATCTGCTGGATACGCCCGGCTACCCGGACTTCATCAGCGAAGTCAAGGGAGCGCTCACGGTGGCGGACTGCGCCCTCATTGTCATCTCAGCTCCCTCCGGCATTGAGATTGAAACGGAAAAAGACTGGCGGCTGGCGGAAGAAATGGCTCTTCCCCGAGCCTTCTTCGTCAATAAAATGGATCGGGAGCACGCGGACTTCCAGCAGGTAGTGGATGAGCTCCGCGTGCGTTTCGGCAAAGGCGTTGTCCCCGTCCAGCTTCCCCTCGGGCAGGCGTCCTCTTTTCAGGGCGTCATCGACCTTCTCACCATGAGCAGCAAATTCACCTCTCATGAGGACGAAACCATTGTCACGGGCATTCCAGAATATATGGACGAGGCGGTGGAAACGGCCCGGCAGGCGCTGGTGGAGGCCCTAGCGGACTTTAATGACACCCTCTTAGAGAAATTCTTAGACGGCGAGGATATTCCCCAGCACGAGATCGGGCAGGCGCTGTCCGACGGGATCGCCGCCGGGAAGGTATTCCCCGTGTTCTGCGGGGCTGCGGCCCAGAATGTGGGGGTCCGAAAGCTCATGAACGGGATCATCTCCTATCTCCCCGCCCCGGGGAGCCGCAGCGTCATCGGTACCGAGCCGGGAAAAGAGGATACCCTTTTGGAACGCACTTTGACCGACCCCTTTTCCGCCCAAGTCTTTAAGACCGTCGTGGACCCATTCGTGGGGCGGCTGACGTTTCTGCGCCTGCGCTCCGGGACGCTGACCCATGACGACAGTGTGTATAACGTCAGCCGCGGCGCCATCGAACGCATCGGCGGCCTGTTCACCATGCAGGGCAACCAACAGATCAAGGTAACCCGCGCCCTTGCCGGGGATATCGTTGTAACGTCGAAACTCACCGCCACCCGCACCGGCGATACCTTGGCGGATAAGAACGCTCCCATTTGCTACGAGCCCATCGCCTACCCCGGCTCCATGCTGATCATGGCCGCCTACCCGAAGAAGAAAGGCGACGAGGAAAAGGCCTTCGGAGCGCTGGAAAAGGCGCAGGACGAAGACCCCACCATCATCGTCTTTAAATTCCCGGAAACGAAGGAGACCCTCGTCCGGGCCCAGGGCGAGGTACAGATTGAGATATTAGGGGAGCGGCTGACCCGAAAATTCGGTGCGGAACTTGCGTTTCGCGAGCCAAAGGTGCCGTACCGCGAGACGATCCGAAAGTCGGTAAAAGCCGAGGGCAAGCATAAAAAGCAGAGCGGCGGCCACGGCCAGTACGGCCATGTCTGGCTGGAGATCAGCCCCCAGCCCGCGGGAGAAGGGAACGCCTTCACCGAGACGATCTTCGGCGGCAGCGTGCCGCGCCAGTACGTCCCGGCGGTGGAGAAGGGGACGGCGGAGACGCTGGCCGGAGGCATCTTGGCGGGCTATCCCGTGGTAGACGTGAAAGTGAACCTCTACGACGGCTCCTATCACACGGTGGACTCCTCCGAAGCCGCCTTTAAGGCCGCCACTGCCCTCGCCCTCCGCAAGGGGATCAAAGAAGCCGATCCCATACTCTTAGAGCCCATTTACAATATCTCCATTTCCGCCCCGGAATACTTCATGGGAGAGGTCATGGGGCAGCTGAACGCGAAGCGGGCACGCATTTTAGGGATGGAGAGTCAGGGCCGCGATATAAGCGAAGTAAAGGCCCAGATCCCGGCCACGGAGCTCTATAAATACGCCACCGACCTGCGGGCCCAAACGAAGGGACGCGGCGTTTTCACCACAGAATTTTCCCACTACGAAGAAATGCCGCCGAAGATGGCGGAAAAAGTCATCACCGCCTATCAGGAAGCACGGAAATAAAGGGATAGAGAAAACCGCCTCTCGGATAAAGAGGCGGCTTGTTTTAATGATATCCCTTACTTCCACAAATCCATCATCCCAAAGTGTCCCTACTTCTTTTGATTTTTCGTCATTTCCAAGGCGTTGTTGAGGAAGAATTCGCCGCCCATGGGGGAGGTACAGTCCTTTTCCATGAGGACGTTTTTATTTTCATCCCGAAAGGTCAGGCGAAAGGCCTCATCTGTGGGGGCCGACGCCCCTGAAACAGGCGTAACAAAAGCCGACACCCCCGGCGCGTAGTCGCGTCGGTAGTAGACTTCCCGGACCGGGTGGAGTCCCTTATCGTCCTCCCGCCGCTTAAAGCGCAATTTGAAGGCAAAAATATCGTCTAAACTCATGATACCCCCTCCTGTCGAAGCTCCTCTTTCCCGTATCATATGGGTCTATCAAACTTACGGACACGCCAAAGAACGCCAAAATTTGCCCTTGACACTTCTCCTGGCGGCATGTATAATCGAGTACGTTGACGAGGGATTGGGGTATCGCCAAGTTGGTAAGGCACGGGATTCTGAATCCCGCATGCGTTGGTT
>ERZ772921.133-NODE-133-length-45936-cov-6.791330_pt1 | contig 45936 bp, 39 predicted proteins | sample MGYA00512117_ERZ772921 | MGnify/ENA primary metagenome ERZ772921 (study PRJEB29015, sample SAMEA2737944) | human oral metagenome | biome: human oral; feature: human-associated habitat; material: dental | place: China | collected 2150 ...
CCATTAGAAGTATGGTCTCTAGGGATAGTCCAGCACCAACCCGCACAAGTAATTACCTTACTTTGTGGAGCTACTGTATATTTTCCTTCTTGCAAACAGTCGTTAGCTTGTACGCCTGTGTTAGCTGGTTGATGTTGCCAAGTAGATGGTACAATTCCCGGCAATGCCTTAGGAGCTCCTTTACCAAAGTCTTCTTTCATCAGTATATAAGGTGAAGGTACACTTCTATGTTCATATTGTACACTGATAGAGTGCGTACCACTTGCTACGTTAGTATATACATAGGTAGTTGTAAAAGCAGCACCGTCTAAACTGTACATATAAGTAAGTTCAGGGTCTGGGTTTTCTACTCCTACATTTAGAATAGCCTTGCCATCGCAAGCGTAGAACACCTCTGTTTTAATAGTAGGTTGTGCTATAGGGTTAGGTACCGTTACGCTCATATCATATTGACAGCTATTACCTGTACCAACTGCACGTACCGAAACCGTATGGGTACCAGCGGCTAACCAACTGGTATTAGCAGTTCCCCAAGTGCCTTCAAAATTATACTCATAAGCACCAGTTCCTCCTTGCACATTGGCTATGGTTACCTCAGCTTTGTTTGCATTAGCACCTGTACCGCAGCCTATTAGCCTAGTAACCCCTGCAAAAGCTTGGGTTACTTTAGCTACTACTGTAGCGGTAAGGGTAGTAGTACAAGTATCGTAGGCTTGTGTTACTAATATATCGTCAATAGCAAAGTCATTAGAACCTATATTATTATTCAAGTTTGTAAACCTTAACTGAATGGTAGTAGCATTACCTGGGTTAAAAGTATGGGTTATCTTCTGCCAATCGTTAGGACTATAAGTAGCAGATGTACGCCCAGGTAGAGCTCCCGAATCATACGTTGTAATAGTAGCATTTGTAGCCTTATTGATAAATGCCGCACGAATATTAGGAAGGTTTGAAGGAGCATCAATATTCAGTGCATAATACTCTAAGGTAACAAGTTTATTAGGCTCTACCTGAATATCTTGTTGGTAGAAAGTTTTATTAGCATTCGGACCATAGTTGAAAGCTAAAAAGCGTCCGGTATTACTATTATCACCGTGACTTTTCACTGGTTTCCAACCCCAACTTGGCATCCATATAAGATTATCGTGGTTGGCAACCCTATAGTCACCCTCTTGCAATACATCACCAGGATAACCTGCCCCATCAGGTCTGTACACAAAAGGTTCAGGTACTACCGAACGAGGCAAAGAGTAAGAAGCTCCCGAGCCAAAATCTTCTTTAAAAAGTGTTTTGGCTCCGCTATTTTTATAAGTTATAGTAAGGGTATGTACTCCTATTGCTGCATTATTAAAGGTATTAGAAGTTTGTGGAGCGCTTCCATCTAAACTATAAGTATACTCATAGCCTATAGTAACTGTAGGAGTAATAGTGATATTTCCTGTACTTGCCGCACAATTATACACCACTGTAGTAGAGAAAGTTTTAGTATCAGTAACTACATTTACAGGTACACTGATTGTTTGCTCACAGCTATCTGAAGGCTGTGTAACCAAAATGTTATCAATAGCTACATCATTACCAATAGCTCTATTAGGTCCTAAAGTAATGTTGAACATACGTATTACAAACACCAATTCAGTATTAGTACCGGTATGTCCTGAGACATCTAATGTATACCAATCATCTTTTTTAGTAGCTTTAGGCACATTCAATGAGTATGACTCATAAAGTACATTCACGTTAGCAGCTGCATCTGCTTCTGTTTTATACACAAGCAGTTGCATTACAGGCTTCATATCCACATAAGTATTTACTGTTGCATGTTCATAAACTGGGTTATATACCGATGCTCTAAAGTCAAAAAAAGCATTTGCCTTTACTGTGGCTTTTCTTTGATATACTATAAATTTATCTCCTACTGAGTGTTCTACATTATACCATAAGAACTTACCATTAACCTCCTTATCTTTGTCTTCAGGTATCAACCAAGTAGGAATAGGATTAGGAAGGTCAACTGTAGGAATACCATTTAGTACATCATCGCGTCGTGCAATACAATAAGCAGAATCAGTACCTATACCAGCTGTTCTAGTTGCATTATCTACAGGTCGTCTTTGTACCCCTGAACCATCTAAAGGATCAAAGAATACATTTCTATTTACATAAGGACTAAAAGAAGATTTAGCCGTTTCACCATTATAAGTACCAAAATCATCGTAGAATACTACTCTCTTTTCTGTAGTTACAGGAGGGGTATATTTTACCGTAATAGTATGCTGCCCTACCGCTAAGCCCTTAAAATACGGACTATTATGGGTATTACCTGCATACGTATAGGTATAATTATACGTACCTTGGTTGTTAGTAAGAAGCACATCGGCTGTGCCATTACAGTTATAGGTAATAGTAGGCGTAAAAGTAGGGACTACCTTAGCAGGTACTGTTATAGGTAGATTATAGACCCTAGAGCCTTTAGTTACCGTGATAGTACGCGTACCGGCAGGTACCCAAGCCGTATTAGCGCTCCTAGCACTTACATTAGCTCCAAAATTATAGCTATAGCCAGTACCATCGTGCATTACCTGTATTTGGGCTTTGTTAGCTTCATTCCCTGTGCCGCAACCTATCTGCTTGATAATCCCTACTTTGGGCGTAGCTTCAGAATTAGTCTGCGCCTTTATTGGCACAGAGGCAAAAAAGAAAAACGCTAATAGCCACAAGGGCAATAACTGCATTGTTAGATTCTTTTTCATTATTATTACTTTATGGTTTTGTTTAAAAAATAAAATTACTACTCATCTTTGAGAGTGCAAATATACAACTTTTTTTTGAAATGAAAAATTTTTTACTTGTTTTTTTTAGTGGGAGGACTGAGACAAGTGAGACAAGTGGGAGTGCGAGCCGCACGGGCAGAGAAGTGGGACAGGTGAGACAGGTGGGAGTGCGAGCCGCACAGGCAATTATGGGACAAGTGGGACAAGTGAGACAGGTGAGACAGGTGGAACAGGTGGAAAGGCTGGGAAATAGGATATTTTTCTGGTTTTAGGGCGATGATTAGACGTTTGTACTTTGCTCATCTTTCGCTAACTCTTCGCTCTTCCTAAAGGGTAGGTATATCGAACGTAAAGGGTAAGTATAAAAGAAATTTTTTCTAATTTGCTAATTTGCTCATTTTCTAATTTGTCTGTTTGCTAATTAATTATTACCTTTGCATCTAATTTAACAAACAAATGAACACCCTAGACCAATATAACTCGGTAATAGACAGATGTCGTTCGCTTTTTATCAAGAAGATGAAGGACTACGGCAGTGCGTGGCGCATCTTGCGCTTGCCCTCGCTTACCGACCAGCTCTATATAAAAGCACAGCGCATACGCGGACTCCAAGAAAACAAAGAACATAAAATAGACGAAGACGAAACCGCTGAGTTTATTGGCATTATCAACTATGCCCTAATGGCACTCATACAAATAGAAAAAGGCATAGCGGCACAACCCGACCTAAACCTTGAGGAAGCAACCGCCTTATACGACCAAAAAGTAACTGAAGCACGCAGCCTAATGGAGGCTAAAAACCACGACTATGGCGAGGCGTGGCGCGATATGCGCGTGAGTTCCCTCACCGACCTTATCCTACAGAAGCTCCTACGCGTCAAGCAAATAGAAGACAACCAAGGCAAAACCCTTGTAAGTGAAGGGGTTGAGGCTAACTACCAAGATATGGTCAATTATGCCGTTTTCGCTCTTATCCATCTGACAACTAATACCTAACATAATGGAAACCAAAATATCTGTAATAGGCGGAGGTAGTTGGGCTACTGCCCTTGTTAAAATCCTTACCGCCAATATCGACCAAGTGTGCTGGTATATGCGCAATGAGCAGTCCATCGAGCACATCAAAGCTACCAAGCACAACCCTAATTACCTAAGCGATGTACACCTAAACATCAATAAACTACACCTCACCAGCCACCTCGATGAGGCTGTAGCTTTTAGCGATTACATCATTTTTTGTATCCCTTCGGCTTTCTTAAGCGATGAGTTAAGCAAACTCACCCTACCGCTGACCGATAAAACTATCTTTTCAGCTATCAAAGGTATAGAACCCAAAAGCGGACTGATAGTAGGCGAGTATTTCAACAAAATACACCACGTACCTTATGCCCAAATAGGCATTATAGCAGGCCCTTGTCACGCCGAAGAGGTAGCCCTCGAGCGCTTGTCATACCTTACTATCGCCTGCCTCGACGAGGGGAAAGCGCGCTTTATGGCTGAGGCGATGAGTCGCCATTATGTAAAGACCAAAATATCAGACGATGTTATTGGCATAGAGTATGCTGCGATGCTGAAGAATATCTACGCCTTAGCTGCGGGTATAGCCCACGGATTAGGCTATGGCGACAACTTTCAGAGTGTGCTGATGAGCAATGCCATTCGCGAGATGCGTCGCTACATCAAGCACATTTACAAGATAAAGCGCAATATCAACAATTCCGCTTACTTAGGCGACCTATTAGTAACCTCATACTCACTTTTCAGTCGCAATCGTATGTTTGGTACGATGATAGGCAAAGGCTACACCGTAAAGAGTACAATGGCCGAGATGAATATGGTAGCTGAGGGGTATTACGCCACTAAGAGTGCTTACCTTATCAACAAAAACCAAGAAAAACCCAGTCGCACCCCTATACTCGATGCTGTGTATAAGGTGCTATACGAAGGCAAAAGAGCTAAAACAGAATTTGCTGAACTCACAGCAGAACTGGATTGATTTGGCAATTTGTCGATTTGCTAATTTGTCGATTAAAGAATATGAAGAACAACACTTACACACAATACAATGAAGCTCAACTCAATAAAATAGGAAATACCGCTATTTATTTGAGTGAAAGAATACCGAATTTGTCAAAAACAAAGTTTCTAAAATTACTGTATATTTTAGATGAGCTTTCTATTAAGCAATCAGGAATTCCATTCTTAAATTTAGATTATAAAGTATGGAAATTTGGTCCTGTAGCCGAACCTATTTTTATTGATTTATCATCAGAAATGAGCCTTTTAGCTCCATTTATAAAAAGTAATCAAAAAGGACACTTATCAGCTAAAAAAGCCTTTAAAGATGATGAATTTTCAGATAATGACATAGAATTATTAGACGAAGTTATTAAGAACTTTGGCAATAAAACAGCCAAAGAATTAGTTGCTTATACGCATAACGAAGAGTCTTTATGGAATAAGACTGCCAAAGAAAATAAGGTGTTAAACCTTTTAGAAAATGAAACCATAAACAGTACCAACCTTTATCTTAATTTAGCCGATTTAGTAGCCAATGACCCACGCAAAAAAGCTATTTATGAAGATTATATCGAACAGTTTTAAAAATGTTTACAGAAAGAACCATTATATATTTCACTCCTTTTTACTTTAAAAATGGGAATACAGCTAAGAACAAATATTTTGTAGTACTAAAAAATATTGATAACAGAAGTATTCTTGCTTCTTTACCCACTAGTAAAGATTATATCCCTGAGAAATTGGTAATTGAACAAGGTTGTATAGAATGCGAAAGTAGTAACCTCAATTGTTTTGTACTCTCTCCTTCTACTAAAATCACAGAAGACGGAAAATGTTTCAGTGTTTCTACTTATTTATACGGACATCTATTAGATGAGTACTCTATTGATACATTAACAGAACTTTATCCTTATGAAGCCTCTGATTACCAGATATGGGGACAAATGAAAATATCATTGTTTAACGATCTTATTGAATGCTTAAAAAACTCGAAATCAGTAAAGAGAAAATACAAAAAAATACTATAATCAATTTGCCGATTTGATAATTTGCCAATTTTTTTATATATGGAAACCAAAATATCTGTAATAGGCGGAGGTAGTTGGGCTACTGCCCTTGTTAAAATCCTTACCGCCAATATCGACCAAGTGTGCTGGTATATGCGCAATGAGCAGTCCATCGAGCACATCAAAGCTACCAAGCACAACCCTAATTACCTAAGCGATGTACACCTAAACATCAATAAACTACACCTCACCAGCCACCTCGATGAGGCTGTAGCTTTTAGCGATTACATCATTTTTTGTATCCCTTCGGCTTTCTTAAGCGATGAGTTAAGCAAACTCACCCTACCGCTGACCGATAAAACTATCTTTTCAGCTATCAAAGGTATAGAACCCAAAAGCGGACTGATAGTAGGCGAGTATTTCAACAAAATACACCACGTACCTTATGCCCAAATAGGCATTATAGCAGGCCCTTGTCACGCCGAAGAGGTAGCCCTCGAGCGCTTGTCATACCTTACTATCGCCTGCCTCGACGAGGGGAAAGCGCGCTTTATGGCTGAGGCGATGAGTCGCCATTATGTAAAGACCAAAATATCAGACGATGTTATTGGCATAGAGTATGCTGCGATGCTGAAGAATATCTACGCCTTAGCTGCGGGTATAGCCCACGGATTAGGCTATGGCGACAACTTTCAGAGTGTGCTGATGAGCAATGCCATTCGCGAGATGCGTCGCTACATCAAGCACATTTACAAGATAAAGCGCAATATCAACAATTCCGCTTACTTAGGCGACCTATTAGTAACCTCATACTCACTTTTCAGTCGCAATCGTATGTTTGGTACGATGATAGGCAAAGGCTACACCGTGAAGAGCACAATGGCGGAGATGAATATGGTAGCCGAGGGGTATTACGCCACTAAGAGTGCTTACCTTATCAATAAAAACCAAGAAAAACCCAGTCGCACCCCTATACTCGATGCCGTATATAAGGTGCTATACGAAGGCAAAAGAGCTAAAACAGAATTTGCTGAACTCACTGCAGAACTAGATTGATTTGGCGATTTGCCGATTTGCCGATTTGCTAATTTGCTAATTAACTAATTTGCTAATTAATTTTTATGTTTACAGGAATTATAGAAGAAATAGGCGAGATTGTACGCATAGAGCGTGAGGGTGCTAATCTGCATCTTTTCGTGAAGTGTACTTTTACTAAAGAACTGAAGATTGACCAAAGTGTGGCGCACAATGGCGTGTGCCTGACGGTGGTAGCTATTGACGGCGATGTGTACCAAGTGACAGCTATAGCCGAGACTTTAGCCAAAACCCACTTAGGAAGTCTGCAAGCAGGCGATATTGTAAATTTAGAACGCGGTATGCTGCTAAACACGCGCTTAGACGGACATATAGTGCAAGGCCACATCGACCAGACCGCTACTTGTACAGCCATAAAAGAAGAAGGTGGCAGCAAGCGCTTTAGCTTCGCTTACGACCCCTCAACTGGCAATGTAGTGATAGAAAAAGGGTCAGTAACCGTCAATGGAGTAAGCCTAACAGTGGTAGATGCCACTCGCGATGGTTTTTCGGTAGCGGTTATCCCCTACACTTTAGCGCATACCAATTTGCACCGCTTAGCAGTAGGCAGTGTCGTAAATTTAGAATTCGATGTTATCGGGAAGTATGTAGCGCGTTTGGTGCAGCAGCGGTAAGTCGTTGTAGTATAAGGCTGCGCACCTCTTCGCGTAGCGCGTCTTTATCGTCAAGAGTTTTACCTTCGGTAGAAATGGGCGGCAGTATATCTACGCGCATTCGCCCTGTACTACCAGCAAAGAAACGAAACGGGAAACGCTTTTTAGTATCGTACAGCACCATAGGCACTATAGGTATCTGGCACTGAATGGCGATGCGGAAAGCACCATCTTTGAAGTTATCGAGTACTATACTCTCATCATCAGGCACGCCTCCTTCGGGGAAGATGCAGATACTCAATCCGCTTTGTATGCGCTGTAGAGCGTGTTTATATACCTCGCGCCTACTCTGCGGATTTTTGCGGTCTACTAATATAGCCGCGCGTTTGTAGAAATAACCAAACAGAGGTAGTTTAGCCAATTCCTTTTTGCCTACAAACACAAACGGATTTTTGCTGCAATAAAACATCAGCATAATATCCATCATACTGCAGTGGTTAGCCACCAGCATATAGCTATGGTGGTCGTTAGTTACAGCAAACGCCCTCCTTACTCTAGGGTAAAAGCCCATAGCGTAGAGAATAGGGGTAGCCCATAGTTGTCGCGCTACCCAATAGAGCGCCGGATACCAACGCTGACGAGCGGTAAGCACTAAGAGTAGCGGCAGCAGTAAAAGAATCAAGCTGGTTACTACTACATAGAACCAGCTTTTCCATATTATCCAAAAAAAGTATTTAAGTACTTTCATTTCTTCATTATATTAGTCCCCACCACAATTTCCAAGGAAGACGCGAGAGCACCAACACGAAAGCTATACCGTAGAAAAGAGCTATTTTGGCGAACTTAGCACGAGGTGTATCTTGCTTTTTGTGTTTTGACCAGCCGATAGTAATAAGCACTACCGCAGTAATCATCACCAATGGGTGTTCTAAAAGCAAAAGACGCAACAGACTGGTTTTCATCACCATCTTACCCTCTTGCCACGATGCCAAAAGCGGTGTAAGCACATAGAGCAGTAAGCCTAATAGCAACTGTATGTGGGCAAAAATAAGAGCGAACAAGTTTAGGCGGAGGTCTTTCACCTGATAAGTTTCTTTTTTAGTGAAATAGCCAATAAGTGCATTGGTTGTAGATAAAAATAGTACCACTAGCACTATGTAAGCACTCAGCGAGTGCACTTCTTTAATTAATTGATACATAACGATTTTTATAAAATTGAGCGCAAAAATACAAATCTTTTTTATTTTATGCGGTATCTTCAAGTATTTTTCGTACTTTTGCCTCTGAATTTAGTCGTTAGTCGTTAGAGTTTAGCCGCTAGTGATTAGTCGTTAGTCGTTAGAAAGCGACTCTATTCTAGCGACTAAAGACTTTAGTAGTTAGTGATTAGTCTTTAGTCGTTAGAAAGCGACTCTATTCTAGCAACTAAAGACTAAAGACTAACACCATCTAGCGACTAGGGACTAAAGACTAGCGACTAAAGACTAGGGACTAAACACTAAGAACCAATATATGAAAGAACAAGTATTTGCCCTACACGTGGCAACCCGCAACAACCTACTAACCTATTTAGAAAATGTAACGCCTGAAAAATTGGCACAAATACCAGCAGGATTCCACAATAGTATCTGGTGGAATATCGCTCACTGCGTGGCGCAACAACAAATTCTGTGCTACAGACTATCAGGAGTTAAACCTGTAGTTTCAGATGATTTTATAGAAACTTATAAAAAAGGTACTTACCCTGATGGACATATCCCTACCGCTGACGAAATTCAAGAATTGCGCAGTCTGCTCATCAGTACTCAAAAACAACTACAAGCCGACTATGAGCGAGGCGTATTTGCGAACTTTACTCCTTACACCACCAGCTACGGCTATGCGCTCACTTGTATAGAAGATGCCATCCATTTCAACAATACCCACGAGGGAATGCACCTTGGGGTAGTGATTGCTTTAAACTATTTCGCTAAATGATAGAAGACAAAACACCCCACCGCACCCAGCTAAGCGATTTGGGAGAATTCGGACTTATAGACCGCCTAACAGCAGGTTTTGAAGCAAAGCAGCCTTCTACCCTCAAAGGGATAGGCGATGATGCTGCTGTAATGAATTTTAAAGATAAAAAAGCGGTTATCTCAACCGATTTGCTCATCGAGGGCGTCCATTTCGACCTCAGCTATGTACCGCTAAAACATTTGGGCTACAAGGCTGTAAGCGTAAATGTATCGGACATCTACGCGATGAATGCTCGTGCTACCCAAATCACCGTTTCGATAGCTGTTTCTAATCGCTTTCCGTTAGAAGCCTTAGAAGAGCTTTATGCGGGTATACGCTTGGCTTGTAAGCGTTATGAGGTAGATTTAGTAGGGGGCGATACCACCTCTTCTACACGCGGACTCATCATCTCGGTTACTGCTATAGGCGAAGCAGATGAGCAAGACCTCGTGTACCGCAATGGTGCTAAAGAAAACGACCTTATCGTGCTAACAGGCGATATTGGGGGAGCTTATATGGGCTTGCAGATATTAGAGCGCGAGAAAGCGGTCTTTCAGGTAAATCCGAACTCGCAGCCCGATATAGAGATGTATTCGTATATTTTAGAGCGCCAACTCAAACCTGAAGCCCGAAAAGACATTCCGCCACTGCTGAAAGAGTTAGGTGTAAAGCCTACTGCTATGATGGACGTAAGCGACGGATTGTCGTCTGAAATACTGCATATTTGCACTCAATCGGGGGTAGGTTGCAGGCTGTACGAAGACAAAATACCCCTCGACCCACAAGTGATAAGCACCTGCGAAGAGTTTAATTTAGACAGCACCACTATTGCGCTAAGTGGCGGTGAGGACTACGAATTGCTTTTCACCATAAAGCAAGCCGATTACGACAAGATAAAAGGCAATCCGCACTTTAGCGTAGTTGGTTACATCACCGATAAGAGCGAAGGAGTAAACCTCATCACCCGCTCAGGGCAGTCTATCCCCATTATCGCAAGAGGCTGGAACGCTTTAACTAATGGTTAATTTGCACTCTATTTTGCAAATAAATCAAACTAAATGAAAGAAATAAATATAAAAATAGATAAAAACCTTGATAAGTTTAAAGGAAAAGTACTTTTCCCTAAGAAATTAGCTCTTGCAGAAGAACTCTTGCAACGCGCTAAATTTCCAGTTGAATTAAAAGAAAAATTAAACATTTTATAATACAGATATGAAAAGAAGAGCTTTTTTTAAAAATGGAACATTGGCTGCATTAGGAGGGTTAGTACTCCCTTCTTTTGATTTACAAGCCCAAACACTTGGTGAAGCCAACAGAGGCAAACGCACTAAGAACATCATTTTTTTGGTGAGTGATGGGATGAGCACCGGCACTATGGTAATGGCTGACCTATACCTAAAACGCAAATACGGTCGCCCTTCAAGCTGGATGGATTTATACGAAAGCAATCTGGGGCAACGTGCGCTAATGGATATGGCCTCTGCAAGCTCGGTAGTAACCGACTCATCAGCAGCAAGTTCTTCGTGGGGAGGCGGCGTACGCGTGAACAACGGTAGCCTAAATATAAGCCCTAATGGCAAAGAGAATATGCCTATCTTGCAAAAGTTTAAAAAAGCAGGCAAGAAAGTAGGTTGTATAACCACTGTGATGATTAACCACGCTACTCCAGCAGGTTTCTGTACCTGGAGCAAGAGCCGCAATGCTATGGACGAAATTGCCCTTAACTACACCGAATTAGGACTTGATGTGATGCTGGGGGGCGGCAGCAAATATTTCGACCCTGCCCACCGCAAAGATAAAAAAGACCTTTTTGACACTTTGAAGAAAAAAGGCTATACGGTAGCTCGCACCCGCAATGAGATGCTAAAAGCCCCAACTAACAAACCCTTATACGGTATGTTTGCTGAGGAAGCCCTACCCTACTCTATCGACCGCGCACAAAGTAGTGAAGACCAAGCGGCTATCCCTACACTTGCCGAGATGACTACTAAAGCTATCGAGCAGCTCAAAAGTCACCCTAATGGCTTTGTGATACAAGTAGAAGGAGGAAAAGTAGACTGGGCAGCACACGGCAACGATATAGGGGCATTGCTCTACGACCAAGTAGCTTTTGACGAGGCTGTGAAAGTAGCCTTAGACTTTGCTAAAGCCGATGGCAACACCCTTGTAGTTATCACCTCAGACCACGGCAATGCTAACCCAGGGCTTATCTATGGCAAAGAGTGCAACAACAATTTTGATAGATTGCAAAACTTCACCCATTCTAACGACTGGATATTGCAACAAATCAACCCTAATGACTCTATAGACAAGGTAAGAGAACATATCGCTCAACATTGTGGCGGAATGAATATCAATGAAGAACAGGCAAAAGAGCTATTAGCTTATTATGCCAAGACAGAAAGAAAAGAAGACGGACTTTACAACTATAAACACCTGCCTTATCGACTTTTTGCCGAGATTCAAAAAGCACATACCTCAGTTGGCTGGATTAGTATGGACCACTCGTCAGACTATACCGAATTAGGAATGTACGGACCTGGAAGTGAAAAGCTAAAGCCTTTTATGCGCAACACCGATATGCACAAATTCTTGTTAGAAGTAGCCGAAGTCAGTCTTTAGTGAGTAACCAATGAAGACGTTTCAGTTTCAGAAGCTCGTTACTTTTGTAGGGATAATACTCTTCATCGTGAAATTGATAGCGTGGCGCATCACCAATTCTAACGCTATCTTTTCGGACGCAATGGAGAGTATCGTGAATATTATTGCCGCTTTTATGGGGTTGTACTCCCTCTATTTATGCAATAAACCACGCGACACTGACCACCCTTACGGACACGGCAAGGTAGAGTTTGTAACTGCAAGTATTGAGGGAATGCTCATTGCTATTGCGGGGATACTTATTCTCATCGAAGCCTTTTCATCACTAATAAAAGGAATACATCTTGACAAGTTGGATTGGGGGATTGCCCTTTTTGGGTCGACTGCCATAGTTAATTATGCTATGGGGTATATTTCCTACCAAAAAGGGAAGAAAGAAAACTCTTTAGTACTGATGAGTGCAGGCAAGCATCTGCAGTCGGATACTTATGCCACCTCAGCTATTGTATTGAGCTTACTTTTGGTGCATTTCACCGGCTGGCGATGGCTCGACCCTTTAATTGCCATCGTTTTTGGCAGTTACATTATAGTAATAGGCTGGAAGATAGTGCGCAAAGCCCTCAGCGGTATTATGGACGAGCGCGACGAATCCCTCTTTGCCAACGTAGTGGAAATACTCCAAACCTACCGACATATCGAGTGGATAGACATACACAATATGCGCATACAGCAGTTTGGGGCGCATCTGCACATCGATGCCCATATCACTCTGCCGTATTACTACCCCCTACAGCAGGCGCACCAAGAAATGGAAAAGGTAATACACCTATTAGCAGAAAAAGTAGATCGCTCTATAGAGTTTAATTTTCACTTAGATTACTGCAAAGACTTTTCGTGCGAACTATGTAGTATAGACTGCTCCAACAGGCGCAAGCCCTTTGTAAAGACAATAGTGTGGAACAAAGAAAATATAGGAGGCATATCCAAACACAGAATTAACAATTAATACATAAAATGAAAAAGATATTGTTTTTATCGGGCTTAGCCCTTAGCACTCTACTCAGTGCGCAAGAAGCCCCTAAAGAAATTAAAACCACTGTTGATGCGGTAACCGTTTTTACTAACGGAGCACAAATTACGCGCAAAAAGACCATTATGCTACCTAAAGGAGTAAGCGAACTCAAATTCACCGACTTATCTCCTTATATAGCTCCTGAAAGTGTAAATGTAAAAGCTGTAAAAGGGATAACTATCCTATCGGTAAGCCATAAAATCAACTTTTTAGACAAGTTAAAGCCTTCTGCAGAGGTAGAAGCTCTCGACAAAGAGATAGAACAGCTGAAAAAGCAGATAGAAACAGAGCAAACCTACTTAGAAATTACTAGGGATAACATCGACCTATTGCAAAGGAACAAAGAGCTAAGCGGTAAAAATGCTCCTATACAATTGGCAAACTTACAGCAAATAGCCGATTACTTTCACAAACGACTAACAGAGCTAAAGTTTGATGCAAACAACCGAATAACAAAATTAGAAGATTTAAATGCTCAGCTCAAAAAATTGGAGAATCAGAAACGCACCGTAATAGGCAAAACCAACACTGAAAAAGGAGAAATATACGTGAAAGTAAATGCCGAAAGTGCTAAGAACTATCCGTTAGAGCTACAGTACATAGTTGACAATGCCCGCTGGACCCCCTCATACGACCTTAGAGCCACTGACATTAGTCAGCCTATCAACCTTATCTACAAAGCTAATGTACAGCAAGACACTAAAGAAGAATGGAACCAAGTGAAGCTTACCTTCTCATCAGCTGACCCTAATATCTCTGGCGAAGCCCCTACCCTACAGACTTACTTCCTAAATTACAATACTATAGACCCTAATTTCGCTAAAAAACCTAAAATGAGAATAGGGTTAGGCAATAAAAATATACAAGGAGTAGTGGTAGACGAAAAAGGAGAGCCTCTGCCTGGTGCTAGCGTACTAATAAAAGGCACAGCAATAGGTACTTCTACTGATTTTGATGGTAATTTTCAGCTGAATATGACTAATTATGAAGATAGAATGCTCGAAATATCATATCTCGGTTATCAAACAGCTACTTTATCTCCACAAAAAACAATGACTGTAAGGTTAAAAGATGAACCTCAGCAGTTAGAGGAAGTAGTGGTAGTAGGCTATGGTAATAAAAGAAAGAGTAGTGTAACAGGTAGCCTCAGTGGTCATAGTGCTGCTAAAATGAGAAGTGGCAGTAGCCCTGAAGCTGACCTCATCCCTGTAAAAGCAGCTGACATCCAGACTAATGTACAGTTTGAAATAGCTACCCCTTACACTGTAAAATCTGACAATCAAGTATATTCAGTAGATATGAAATCAATACAAGTACCTGCTGATTATAACTACTACGTAGTGCCAAAAGTAGAACAAACGGCCTATTTAATAGGCTATGTAACCGACTGGCAACAGTATAACTTATTAGAAGGAGAAGCTAATATCTTTTTTGAAGATACTTTTGTAGGAAAAACTAATATACAACCCACCCAAACTGCTGACACACTGAAACTCTCATTAGGGCAAGACAAGAAAGTATCAGTAACTCGCGAAAAGGTAAAACAATTTGCCTCTCGTCAGTTTATGGGTAGCAAGAAAGAAGATGTTCGCCTATATAAAACCGTGATTCGCAATAATAAACAGCAGCCTATTCACCTAACCGTTCTCGACCAAATACCTATTTCTACCCTGAAAGAAATAGAAGTAAATGTACTAAACAGTTCAGAAGGGAAGTACAATAAAGAAACAGGAGAACTTAAATGGGAATTTGGGTTACAACCTACTGAAAAGAAGGAAATTAATGTAGAATTTTCAGTAAAATACCCGAAGAATAGGTCAGTATGGTTAGAGTAATAACGTTAAAAAAACTATAAAAATGAGTTCAAAAGAAAGATAATAGTTGCTATTCAAAGTTTTTTTCTTACTTTTGCTGAAAATACCACACACAATAAGATGATATGATTACTAATTTATTTTCAGAGAACCTATGGTTCTCGGCTGTTTTTGTGTTTTTACTATCGTTTTCAGTAGCTTATTTTGCACTTCCAAGTGTAATATATGTAGTAAAACAAAAGAACTTGATGGACAAGCCTAATGAGCGGAGTTCTCATAAAGAGAGAACACCTACCTTAGGTGGTATCTCATTCTTTGTGAGTATAGTCTTTACGCTAATGGTGTTCCGTTCATTCGACTTCGACAAGGTCGGTATTAACATTTTATCAGGGGTAGGCGTACTCTTTTTCGTTGGACTTAAAGATGACCTTGTTGGGGTAAACCCCAGCACTAAAATGATAGGTCAAATCATAGCTACCTTTATGCTACTTTTTGGGACAGGGCTGAAAATAGGTACTCTTGATGGCTTTCTAAATATCACTGATATTCCTTATGGAGTATCTGTATTTATCAGCTGTTTTATAGTGATGGCTATTGTAAATTCTTACAACCTTATAGATGGTATCAATGGGTCTGCCTCGATGGTAGGAATGGTTATTTTTTCGGCTTTTGCCTATGTATTCTACGATGCTGAAATGTACTATTACTTTCTGTTGTCTATATTGTGTATTGGTTTTTTATTAGCTTTCCTACGGTACAATCTATCTAACAAAAAACGTGTATTTATGGGCGATACAGGCTCTATGATTGTCGGTTTTATCTTAGCCGTATTGGCAATCAAGTTTTTTGCTTTAGATACTACCTCTTTAGAAAGTGCTGTTATCAACCCTGCTAATAAAGTTTGGGTATTGCTTAGTATTATTTTTATACCTTTCTTTGATACTACTCGGGTGTTTACCTCGCGTATCATACGGCACGGCAAACCTTTCAAAGCTGACCGCAGCCATATACACCACGTTATCATAGATTACCTAAAACTATCGCACGCTAAAGCTAGTATACTGTTAGCTAGTATTAACTTAAGTGTTTTTATTGTCATCTTGTGTTTAAATACTTACCTATCTTCACTATGGTTAGGGGTAGTATTCTGTGCTATTTTTGCAGGACTTGTTTGTATGTTATTCTATATCAACAGAAGCTATTATACACGAAAAAACAAACAGAAAATACGAAATATATTAAACTATATCGGAAAAAAGAAATAAAATTTTCGTACCTTTGCGCTCTATATAATAAGAAATGCTAAAACAAAATTTACAACTTAAGCTCTCTCAAAAGCTCTCCCCTCAACAAATACAGCTAATGAAGCTTGTGCAGCTTCCTACTCTTGCTTTTGAGCAACGCGTAAAGCAGGAAATGGAAGAAAACCCTGCTTTAGAGTCAGGGCGTGAAGAAGAAACTCTTGACGACTTTCACGATGAATTTGACAACTCGGCTGATGAATATAACGATAGTGACATCATTGATATGAATGACATCAATATCGATGAATACCTCAGCGATGATGAAATACCCGACTACCGATTACACGCTAATAACTATAGCGATGATGATGAAGAACGCGAAGTACCCTTTAGCGCAGAAGTCTCTTTTCACCAATCGCTTATTAACCAATTAAACACTTTTACTATCTCAGATGAAGACTACCTTATAGCTGAGTTCCTCATAGGTAGTATAGATGATAGTGGCTACATACGTCGCTCTATACAAGACCTCACTGATGACTTGGCTTTCACCCAAAATATCTATACAGAAGAAAAACACGTAGAGCAAATACGTGAGCAAATCATCTTTCAGCTCGACCCTGCAGGTGTAGGTGCTTTTGACCTACAAGAATGTTTGCTGATACAACTACGCCGCAAAAAACAAACTCCAGCAGTAACCTTGGCTATAAAGATGCTCACCGAAGCTTTTGAGTCTTTCACTAAAAAACACTATAGCAAACTACAACAACGCTTCTTAGTTAGTGAAGAGGAGCTAAAAGATGCAGTACAAGAGGTAGAGCGGCTAAACCCTAAACCTGGTAGCTCCTATGCAGGCAACAATGTACATATTGAGCAAATCATTCCTGACTTTACAGTAAAGGTTGTTGACAATGAATTAGAACTCTCATTAAACGGACGTAATGCTCCTGAGCTACACGTATCAAAAGAGTATAGTACAATGTTAGACACCTACAAGAAGAGTAAAGAGAAGAGCAACTCGCAGAAAGAAGCAGTACTATTTATTAAACAGAAATTAGATTCTGCTAAATGGTTTATTGATGCTATACGCCAGCGACAACAGACGCTTCTTATCACTATGGAAGCTATTATGGAGCACCAGCGCGAATACTTCCTCACAGGTGATGAACTGAAAATAAAACCGCTTATCCTTAAAGATATTGCCGATAAAGTAGGAATGGATATTTCTACTGTTTCACGCGTTGCTAGCAGCAAATATGTGACTACACCATACGGTACTAAACTCATCAAAGATTTCTTTTCAGAGGCAATGAAAAACGACCAAGGAGAAGATGTTTCAACTAGAGAAATCAAGCAGATACTGCAGCATATTATCGCTAAGGAAGACAAAAGCAAACCACTGCCTGATGACGAACTTGCCCAACTGCTGAAAGAGAAAGGCTACCCTATAGCAAGACGTACTATCGCTAAATACCGCGAACAATTGGATATACCTGTAGCACGCTTGCGCAAAGAATTATAGCTTTTACCCCAATATATCAATAAGGAAATAATCTGAAGAGAATATAAAAAGAGGAACTACTCAATAGAGTGGTTCCTCTTTTTAGTTATAATCAATAACCTATGAAAACATTTCTTTTACTTTCTCGAAAAATGACTTATCATTTTTGTCGGGTTTGGGCGTAAAACCATCGTTATCAAGCATTTCTTTGAAAAAGGCTTTCTGCTTGTCGGTTAGGTTTTTAGGCGTCCAAACATTTACGTGTATGATAAGGTCGCCAGTGTAGTGCGTGTGAAGATTAGGTACCCCCTTGCCTCGCAAACGAAGTATCTTGCCTGACTGTATACCCTCGTCTAACTTAATACGTACCTTTCCGGTAACCGTTTCTATCTCTTTTGTAGCCCCTAATACTGCTTCAGGGACACTGATATAAAGGTCGTAATGCAGGTTATCACCCTCGCGTTTAAGGGTGCTATGCTCTTGCTCTTCAATGATAACCAATAAATCACCGGCTACCCCATTTTTGACCGGTGCTTCATTCCCTTTGCCATTGACTTGCAGTTGAATACCATCTACTACCCCTGCAGGAATATTGATTGGAATGGTCTCTTCTACTGTTTTAAGTCCTTGTGCATCGGTATCGGCAGCACGTTTGTCTATCACCTCGCCTGCCCCTCCACAAGTGCTACAAGTAGTGGCCGTCTGCATCATTCCGAGCATAGTATTCACCTGTCGTACAATCTGTCCTTGTCCGTTACAGGTAGGGCAAGTTTTATAGGTAGTGCCTTCAGCCTTTACTTTACGGCGTACTTTTATTTTCTTCTCTGTTCCTTTTACGATATCTTCGAGAGTGACTTTCACACGTATGCGCAGATTGTCACCTTTGACATACATTTGTTGCTGTCTACCTCCTCCAAAACCACCAAATCCACCGCTAAAGCCAGAGAAATGTCCGCCAAATATATCGCCGAACTGGCTGAAAATATCGTCCATTGAGAAGCCTCCGCCGCCCATACCGCCTTCAAAAGCTGCGTGACCAAATCGGTCGTATTGGGCACGTTTGTTTTCGTCGCTTAGGACTTCGTAGGCTTCGGCTGCTTGTTTGAACTTTTCTTCTGCCTTCTTATCACCTGGGTTCTTATCGGGGTGATATTTCAAGGCTTGTTTACGATAGGCTTTCTTTATTTCGGCTGCACTGGCCGTCTTGGATACTTCTAAAATTTCGTAGTAATCTTTTTTCATTTTTTAGTTAGTTATTGTGCTACCACTACTTTAGGAAAACGGATAATCTTATCGCCCAACTTATACCCTGTTTGTACTACATCGATGATTTTGCCTTTGGCATCGGGGGTAGGTGCAGGTATTTGAGTAACAGCATCGTGGTGCTCGCTGTCGAACACATCATTAGGTGCTACCTCCATTTTCTCTAATCCTTTCTGTTTGAGGGTAGTCATAAGTTTGTTATAGATAAGCTCAACCCCCATCAGTGTATTTTTGTCGCTTGACTTAGAAAGTTCTGCCAAAGCGCGGTCGAAATCATCGACTACGGGCAGCATAGCTGACAAAATGTCTTGTCCGGCAGTTTTAAATAACTCAACACGCTCTTTAGCAGTGCGCTTTTTGTAGTTCTCGAACTCAGCAAAAAGTCGCAAGTATTTGTCTTTTTCTTTTGCTAAAAGGTCTTCTGCCGTCTCTTCAGCTTCTGCTGTAGCTTCAGCAGTTGTTTTTTCTACTTCAGGAGTGTTTTTCACTTCCTCGTCTTTGATATCTTCGGTATTCATACTATTTTTCTGTTATTGTCCCTTTTGTTATAGCAAATTATTTGCCATAGTGCAAAAACTGACAAAATGACAGGGTTATTATTGAGAACTGGGAGGATTGGGAGGGTTGAGAAGGCTGGGAAATAGGATTTTTTTCTGGTTTTGAGATGATAGTTAGACGTTTATACTTTGCTCATCTTTCGCTTATTGTTCGCTCTTCCTAAAGGGTAGCTATATCTAAAGTAAAGGGTAGGACTATAAGTAGGTTTTTTCTTTAAAATTAGGAAATGAGAGAATTAGCAAATGGGAAGAATGGGAGGGCTAGGAAAGTTAAGAGGGCTGGGAGGTTTGGGAAATTGGGGGATTATTATTATCTTTGCGGCATAATTTATATTATAGGAAATACCGACTAATGGCTAATGATATAGATATAAGCGAAAATGAACTTCTTCAGCAATCAAAAGAAGTGCTTAAGCTTTTGTTAAAAGACCACACTACTCAAAAAAATATTTTTTGGGCAACCAATAGTTATGCAGTTTATGGTGAAGGGTATACTTTTTTTGACGCTATTACCATAGAACGAATTACAGGAGAAAAAGGATTAATAATACGCCCAAGAGCTGCTAAATCTAAAGGAGAACAAACAGAACGCACCAAAGGAATGGCAGAAGTGTTTACCCCCTCGTGGGTGTGCAATGCTCAAAATAATTTAGTAGACGAAGCGTGGTTTGGGTGTAAAAATGTTTTTAATATTGAAGATACCGATAAACATACTTGGAAATCAGTAACAACTCCTATCAATTTTCCTGAAGGAAAAACGTGGAAAGATTACGTACACGCTACCCGAATAGAGTTAAGTTGCGGAGAGGCACCATATTTGGCAAGTCGTTACGATACTACAACGGGAACATTTATTCCTCTTGAACAACGTATTGGAATGTTAGACCGAAAACTTAGGGTAATTTCTGAAAACACTACTTCTTCAGGCGAATGGCTTGAAATGGCTCAAGAGGCTTATAAAAACATTTACGGATTTGAATGGCAAGGTGATAACCTTTTATTAGCTCGGGAAGCATTATTAGTTTCATTCATAGAGTATTACGAAGCTAAGTTTGGTAAGCGCCCTTTAGAAAAATCTATTAAATATATTGCCTACATTATCTCTTGGAATTTATGGCAAATGGACGGACTCAAAGGGGTTGTACCTTGCAGCTGCCAACACAATGTAAAAGTAATAAAAACTGATTTATTTGGAGAGAAAGAAGAAATTGCTGTTTGTTCGGGCTGCCAAAAAGAAATATTTAAAGAACACAATGGTATTTATTGCCTCATAAAAGATTGGGGCAATAAAGACCAAAAAACTGGTAAAAATAACCGAAAAATAAAATTTATTGATTTGATTAAATAATATAAATTATACCTAATATGGCTACATTTGAACTTTCTCTAAAACCTCGCTTAATTTATATCTTTACCATTGCCGATGAAGCTCATAGCGACTGCGTAAAAATAGGTGAAACTACTTTTAACGGTAATGGATTGCCCGAGGCTAATAGCAAAGAACTAAACAATGCCGCCCATAACCGTATTAAGCAATATACCCAAACAGCAGGTATCACCTACCAACTGTTGCATACTGAACTCACTCTATTTTCTCGTGAGGGAAAGATAGGACTCTTTAATGATAAGGAGGTTCACTCTGTGTTAGAACGTTCTGGAGTAAAGAAAAAGGCTTTCAAAGGGGCTACTGAATGGTATTGTTGCGACCTTGCTACGGCTATAAAAGCTATTGCTGCCGTAAAACAAGGTAGAAAAAGTCTGAAAACAGAGGATATTAGCACTACTGAAAACCCTATCATTTTTCGACCCGAGCAAGCTGATGCTATAGAACGTACTGAAAAGCAGTTAAAAAAAGGATCGCAGATGCTATGGAATGCTAAGATGCGTTTTGGAAAAACACTCTGTGCGCTGCAAGTAGCTAAAGACTTACAAATGAAGCGCACTCTTATCGTAACCCACCGACCAGTAGTAGATGCGGGTTGGTATGAGGATTTTAGGAAAATCTTCTATGATTGCCCTCATTATCAATATGGCTCTAAAGACAAAGGAGAAACATTTTCCTCATTAGAAAAACTCACTCACAAAGGCACCCATTATGTGTATTTTGCATCTATGCAAGATATGCGGGGCTCTAAAGAAGTAGGGGGTAAATTTGATAAAAATAACGAACTGTTCTCTACTACTTGGGACTTTTTGATAGTTGATGAGGCTCACGAAGGCACTCAAACTGAATTAGGACAATCCGTAATCGCGCACTTAAAAGGTACAGACACTAAAGTATTGCGTCTTTCGGGTACTCCTTTTAACTTGCTTGACGACCACAAAGAAGAAGAAATCTTCACTTGGGATTATGTGATGGAGCAAAAAGCTAAGATAGATTGGGAAATTACACACTTAGGAGATGCTAATCCTTATGCTGCACTACCTGCTATTCATATTTACACTTATGATTTGGGCAGGCTGATGAGTGAGTATAGCGACGATGAAAAAGCATTTAACTTCCGTGAGTTCTTCCGTACCCGAGAAGATGGTACTTTTGTACACGACAAGGATATTGACCGCTTTTTAGCTTTACTTTGTGACGACAGTGAGAGTTTTTACCCTTATGCTAACGATACTTTTCGCAAGATTTTCCGTCATACGCTCTGGATACTACCAGGGGTAAAAGCGGCACGAGTACTAAGTACTAAGTTGCAGCATCACCCTATATTTGGGGCTTTCAAGGTAGTGAATGTAGCAGGCGATGGTGATGAAGAAGAAGAAAGCAGAGATGCTTTGGATTTGGTAAATACAGCTATTGGCAAAAATTCTGACCAAAGCTATACTATTACCCTATCCTGCGGCAGGCTTACTACAGGGGTGAGTATCAAGCCTTGGACGGGGGTATTTATGATGGCAGGGGCTTATAGTACCTCAGCTGCGAGTTATATGCAAACAATCTTCCGCGTGCAAACACCTTACACCCATAACGGACGTATGAAAACCGATTGTTATGCTTTTGATTTTGCTCCTGACCGCACCTTGCGCGTACTTGTCGAAAGTGCTAAAGTATCGGCTAAAGCAGGTAAACAAACTGAAGAAGACCGTAAAATATTAGGCGACTTTTTGAACTTCTGTCCTATAATAGCTATTGAAGGTAGCCAAATGAAGCCTTATGATGTAAAAACAATGCTGGGGCAACTGAAGAGAGCGCAAATAGAAAAAGTAGTGCAATGTGGTTTTGAAGATGGAGCTCTCTATAATGACGAACTGCTTAAACTTACCGAAGTAGAACTCAAAGATTTTAGCGATTTGAAGGCTGCTATTGGGAAGACTAAAGCGATGCCACAATCGGGTGATATTGACATCAATAAACAGGGGCTTACTAACGAACAATATGCCGAGAAAGAGCGGCTTGAGAAAAAGAAGAAAAAAGACCTTAGCCCTGAAGAGCAAACGCACTTAGAAGAACTTAAAGCCCTTGGTAGTCAGCGGCGGGAAGCGATAGCTATCCTACGGGGTATTTCTATTCGTATGCCTTTGTTGCTTTATGGAGCTGAGATAAAAGAAGATGAAGATAAAGAGCTTGCGCTTGACAATTTTGAGCATCTTGTAGACGATACCTCGTGGGAGGAGTTTATGCCACGTGGGGTAACTAAAGAAGTTTTTAGGCGTTTTAAGCGTTATTATGACCCAGATATTTTTCGAGAGGCGGGCAAGCGTATACGCGAAATGGCACGTATGGCAGATAAGTTTACCATAGAGGAGCGCATTAGTAGGATAGCAGCTATCTTTGCTACTTTTCGCAACCCTGATAAAGAAACGGTACTTACTCCTTGGCGGGTAGTGAATAGGCATCTGTCGGATTGCTTAGGAGGGTACTGCTTTATGGATGAGGATTTCGAGCAGCCCTTAGATGTGCCGCGCTATGTAACCCAAGAAGGGGTAACAGAGGAGGTGTTTACCCCTAAGAGTGTGATTCTGGAGATTAACTCGAAAAGTGGATTATACCCTTTATACGCTGCTTATAACATCTATCGCTCTCGTATAGAAGAAGCTAAGAAAAAGTATGGAGAGGAGGTAGGCAGACAATTAGCCTTGCAATTATGGGATGCAACCCTTGAAGAGAATATATTAGTAGTGTGCAAAACCCCAATGGCACGCAGTATAACCAAACGTACTTTGGCAGGTTTTAGAGAAACGATTGTACGTGCAGAATACTATCCTGAACTTATAGAAAACATTAGTAAACAGCCCGAAAGCGTAGTAAATACCCTGCTCAGTGGCAAGTTTTGGCATTTTAACGACAAAAAAAATATGAAGATAGACGCTATTATAGGAAATCCACCCTATCAGGTAATGGACGGAGGGGCTGGAGCAAGTGCTGTTCCTGTATATAACAAGTTTGTAGAGCTAGCAAAGGCTTTGAAACCAGAATATATTTCAATGATTATGCCTGCTAAATGGTACAGCGGAGGAAAAGGACTTAATGACTTCCGCGAATCAATGATTACTGATAAAAGAATAGTAACATTACACGATTTTATTGATGGACACGATTGCTTCCCTACTGTAGATATTGCCGGAGGAATTTGCTATTTTCTTTGGAATAAATTATTTAAAGGGACTAGTTCAATCACCACTCACTATCAAGGAATTGCTGTAAAAAGTGAACGAGAACTTAATTCAGGAGGAGTTTTTATAAGACATATAGAAGAACTAACAATACTCAACAAAGTAAAAACTACTTCAAAAATATTTTTAAATATCTATTCTCGTAAGCCTTTTGGATTACCTACAACTGAAAAAGGTATGGAAAAAGGAGATATCAAGATAAGATACAATGGCGGCATAGCTTTTTTTGAAAGAGCTAAAGTAATAACTAACCGAGAATTAATAGATAAATGGAAAGTAATAACTTCAAGACTTACTGCAGAACACGCAGGTGAAACAGATAAAAACGGACAGAAGAAAATCATATCTACTTTAGAAATAATAGCACCTGAAGTGGTATGTTCTGAAACCTATTTATTATTAAAAGTATTTGATACAGAACAAGAAGCTGTTAAATTCACTACTTACATTAAAACTAAATTTGTCCGCAGTCTAATTGCTATGCTCACGCCTACCCAACAGCTTTCAAGAAGTAACTTCTCAGCTATCCCTTTGCAAGATTTTACTTCTTCAAGTGATATTGATTGGTCTCAACCTATTGAAGAAATTGATAAGCAACTTTATACTAAATATAACCTTTCAGAAGACGAAATCGCTTTTATCGAACGAATGATAAAGCCAATGGTTTAAAAACTAAAAATAGCGTACAGCAAGGAGAGCTGTACGCTTTTTTACTATTCCATAGGTCTTATCATTTTCTCAATATAGGCTATTTCTTCAGGGGTAAGTCCATATTTCTTATATAGTTTTTCATCTGTCCATTCTTCATCAAAGTTTTGTTGAGGTACAAATTGATAAAACTCTTTGGTTGAGTGTTGGGTATTTTTCTTTAAAGTTAAGCAGAAATGTAGAAATTTAGTCCCTATATATTGCATTACATTCTCACATTGTTTTTTAGTAGCAAAAGGACCTATTACTAAGTAGGTTTCTGTACAACAAGAATTAGGCTCCGCATAAATAGGATTAACCTTATCAGTCTTGCTATCGCCACTTCCTACAGCATAAGGAACAATTACTTTATGTTCTTTTATCCAATCTTGATTTTTTAATACTTCTTCTTTCTTAACGTACCCTATACCTCCATTCACATAGATTTTGACAGCTCCTTCAAAAGGTTCACTTTCTCCTTTAAAATAGGTTCTTAATCCAAAAGGTTTTGCTGAACTCATCAATTCACTAAAACTTTTTTCATTAAAAGATTGTATTTTTCTCAGAATAGGAATAGCTTCATTATATCTGATAAAAACATCTGCATTATTTTCTTTAAGAGGGCGCTTCAATGCCGACACACAGACTCCATTTTCATAAGTACGGATAAGACAATCACCTTTATATTCCTTATCCCAAAGAAAATAATTAACACCTCCTTTGATTTCTATTGAAGGGAATACCTCTGAAGCATTAGGGTAATCGTGTATTGCTTTTATTCGTTTATCTTTAAGCATTACTTTGCGAAAATCATCTAACCCTTTGCCACCAGCGAACCACCTACTAGGAGTAATCATACTAATGTATTTAGGATTGAGTTTCATAGCTTGTTGAATAAACAATTGATAAATAGGTTTTGCGCTCGCTTGCGCCCCTCCGTCCATTACCTGATAGGGTGGATTTCCTATAATAGCGTTTAGAACAAGTTTTTCTTATATTGTAGCCACTAATATATAAAAAAACAAAACGATATGGTTACAACCTTTGAAACTGCTCTAAAAGAGCGCAATATGGCAGAAAATACTATTACTGCTTATCTGTATGCTGTAAATGATTTTTATAGTAAATATTCCGTCTTGAATAAACGGCATTTGTTACTTTACAAAACTTACCTGATAGAACATTTTAAACCTAAAACGGTGAACTTGCGCATTCAGGCTCTTAATAAATTCCTGGAACATATCGGTAAGCCTAAACTTCGACTTAAATCGGTAAAAGTACAACAACGCACTTATTTGGAAAACGTGATTAGTCAGGCGGATTACCTTTTCTTGAAAGAGCAGCTGCGACAGGAAGAGAACCCTATGTGGTACTTCGTGGTACGCTTTTTGGCTGCTACCGGCGCAAGGGTTAGCGAGCTTATCCAAATAAAAGCTGAACACGTGCAGATTGGTTATTTTGACCTTTATACTAAGGGTGGTAAGGTGCGACGGCTGTTTATTCCTGAACAACTACGCAATGAGGCTACGGAATGGCTCAAAGCTCAAAAGAAAACATCGGGCTATCTTTTCGTTAACCGCTTAGGAGAACGTATCACTACGCGTGGTATCGCTCAAAAACTTAAGTTTTTTGCTGAGAAATATGGTATGAATACTCAAGTGGTCTATCCGCATTCATTTAGGCATAGATATGCCAAAAATTTCTTGGAGGCTTTTAATGATATTTCGCTTCTGGCTGACCTTATGGGGCACGAGAGTATTGAGACGACTCGTATCTATTTGCGCAGAACGGCTTCGGAGCAGCAAGCTATCGTAGATAAAATTATCACTTGGTAAGACAGTAAGTTTTTAGATTTTATTTTGTACTTTTGTCCGCTGAAACTAAAGCTATTACTACTAATTTGACTTAATTTATTAACACCTAACAACTATATGTTAAAAGATATTTTAAACTTCCGTAGGGCGGTGCGTTATTACGCGCCTACGCCCATCAGTGAGGAAAAGGTGCGTGAATGCCTTAAGCTCGCTACATTAGCACCTACTGGTTTCAATATGCAACTGTATGAGTTATACCATATTACTGATAAGGCTTTGTTAGAAAAATTAGCACAAGCCTGCTTGGGGCAGCTTACAGCAAGCACAGCACAACAGATGGTAGTTTTCGTGACTCGACAAGACAAACACCGCCAGCACGCCAAGATGATTTTGGAATTCGAGCGCGGTAATATACAGCGCAATAGTCCGCCTGAAAGGCAAGCTAAGCGCATTAAAGATAAAGAGAGCCTTTACGAGAAACTAATTCCTTTTGTGTACAGTCGTTTTTTCGGCTTATTAGGTGCTTTTCGCAAACTTTCTGGGGTTATCGGTTGGTTTCGCCCTATGGTGCGAGAACTCTCTGAAAGTGATATACGTGTGGAAGTACATAAAAGCTGTGGGCTTGCGGTGCAAACTTTTATGTTAGCTATGGCAGAGGAAGGGTATGATACTTGTCCGTTAGGGGGGTATGATAGCCATCGTATTAAAAAACTACTACACCTACCTTATGGGGCTGAAGTGTGTATGGTGGTGACTTGTGGAATTCGTGATGAGCGCGGTATATGGGGTGAAAGGTTTAGATTGCCGTTTGAGGAAGTTTATAGACATAAATAGCAAATGGGAAAATTAGCAAATGGGAAGAATGGGAGGGCTGAGAGGCTTGGGAAGGCTAGGAAAACTGGGGTATTGGAGAATTGGAGAATTGTATTTTTCTAATTGACAAATTAGCTAATTGGCAAATTATTTGTATCTTTGCGGTGTTTAATTAACAAACCTTAATAAAAATGTATCCTATAAAATTTAAACCCATCCTCAAAGAACGTCTTTGGGGTGGTACTAAACTAAAAACTTTATTCAACAAACCTATTGAAAGCGACATTACTGGCGAAAGCTGGGAGGTATCGGGCGTTACCGGTGATATTTCAGTAGTAGCCAACGGGGCTCTTGAGGGCAAGAGTCTGCAAGAACTTATTGATTTATATCCTAATGAGTTGCTTGGCAAACATGTACACGAACGTTTTGGTCGCGATTTTCCTATCCTTATTAAATTTATAGATGCACGAGAAGACCTTTCTATACAGGTGCATCCTAACGATAAATTGGCTAAAGAACGTCATAATTCTTTTGGTAAAACAGAAATGTGGTATGTACTTCACGCTGATGCTGGGGCTGAACTGATTGTGGGTTTTAACAAATCTGTTAGTAAAGAAGAGTACCAACAGCATCTCAACAATGGTACGCTTACTGATATTCTGAACTACGAAAAGGTGAAAGATGGTGATACTTTCTTTATCAATACGGGTAAAGTACACGCTATTGGTAAGGGGATTATCATTGCTGAAATTCAGCAAACTAGCGATATTACTTATCGTGTGTATGACTTCAACAGAAGAGATAAAAATGGCAATCTGCGCGAATTGCACACTGAATTAGCGCTTGATGCTATTGATTACGAGAAGAAAAATGACTTCAAAGTAAAATACACTAATACGGCTAATGAGGTGAACAAAGTGGTGAATTGCCCTTATTTTATTACTAATTTGTTGCCTCTTACAGCTGGTTTTGAGAAATCTCTTGCTCAAGATGACTCTTTTCACATCTATATGTGCGTAAAAGGTGAGGGTACAATAGGTGATGGTACGACTGAATTGCCTATCAAACAAGGTGAAACAGTGCTTTTCCCTGCTTCTTGTAACAAATTGGAGGTTAAAACTAAGGGAATGGACTTGCTAGAGGTGTTTATTTAGTCATTAGTGATCAGTCGTTAGTAGTTAGAAAGCGACTGCTAAGACTAAGAAGCTGAAGAATAACAACTAAAAACTAGAAATATGTATATATCAAGAATTAAGGGATTAGGGTTTTACGTTCCTGACAATGTAGTAACTAACGATGATTTATCGAAGCTAATGGATACTAGCGACGAGTGGATACAAGAGCGTACTGGCATAAAAGAACGCCGACACGTGCTAAAAGGGACTGATACCACTACCTCGATGGGAGTGAAAGCCAGTCTTAAAGCCCTCGAAGCTGCGCAAGTGAGTAAAGATGATATTGACTTTGTTATCTTTGCAACTCTTAGTCCGGATTATTACTTCCCTGGGTGTGGGGTATTAGTCCAAAAAGAATTAGGACTAAGAACAGTGGGTGCTTTAGACATTCGCAACCAGTGTTCAGGTTTTATCTATGCGCTATCGGTAGCTGACCAGTTTATCAAAACTGGTATGTACAAAAATATCCTTGTGATAGGTGCTGAAACGCAATCGCCTGCACTGGATATGAGTACACGCGGACGCAATATGGCGGTACTTTTTGGCGATGGTGCTGGGGCTGCTGTGGTGTCTCGCTCTGATGACCCTGCTCGCGGTATTCTCTCTACACACTTGCACAGTCAAGGGGAGCACGCTACTGAATTAGCGATGATTACCCCTGGTGTAGGTACTAAATGGGTGCCTCAGATTTTGGCTGAAAATGACCCTGACGATGTGAGTTATTACCCTTATATGAATGGTCAGTTTGTATTTAAGAATGCTGTAGTACGCTTTGCAGAGGTAATAGAAGAGGGATTGAAAGCTAATGGGCTTAGTCGTGAAGATATTAGTATATTGATTCCTCACCAAGCAAATTATCGTATATCGCAGTTTGTTCAGCATCAATTCAAACTCTCTGATGAACAAATATTTAACAATATAATGAAGTATGGTAATACTACCGCTGCCTCTGTCCCTATCGCTCTTACTGAAGCAGTACAACAAGGCAGAATAAAAGAGGGCGACTTAGTAGTGCTCGCTGCTTTTGGTAGTGGTTTTACGTGGGGTAGTGCTATTATTCGTTGGTAATACCTAAATTAAAATAAAGAGCCTTATGGATACAGTTGTATTAGAGAAAACAAAGAGAGCTTCTGCAACAAAAGTTAACGATTCTTTATTTGCTGATAGAAGATATAAACCAAAAAAAGAGCAACTAACAGAAGCTGAGTTAGATAATTTTATCGAAGAATTATCTGAACAAGTAAATAGGAATATGTCATATCGGTTTATGTTTAACCAATATGGTAAAATGTTGCAAGAAAAATGATACTTATCACAGACTCTAATATTATTTTTAGTGCACTTTTAAAACCAGAATCTTTAATAGCTAAGATTATTCGAGAAGAGAAGAAATTTCAGTTCTTTGCTCCTGACTACTTATTAGTTGAGTTTGATAGGTATAGGCAGATTATAGAAGAAAAATCAAATTTTACCCCTAATGGTTTTAGAGAAGAATGGAAAATTATACGCTCTCGAATTAAAATTATAGATAGTACCCATATTCCTCGAGATATTTTTGATAAATCTTTTGAGATAGTTAAAGATATAGATGAATGGGATGTTTATTTTGTAGCTCTTCATTTTCAAACGGGGCATAAAATATGGACTGGTGATAAAATTCTTATCAATGGTCTAAAAGAAAAAGGGTATAATATATGTGTTACTACTGATGATTTGAAATCAAAGTTATACAAAAAGGATTAAAACTAAAAAAGGCTGTTGAACCAATTGTTCAACAGCCTTTTTTATTGATTTGCTATTTGCTATTTATTATTTGTCACTAACCTCTAATACTATAGGGCAATGGTCGCTATGTTTTGCTTCAGGAAGGATAAGAGCTCGCTCCATACGGTTTTCTAAAGGAGCTGATACTAAGTGATAATCAATACGCCAGCCTTTATTGTTATTGCGGGCATTGGCACGATAGCTCCACCAAGAGTACTGATGAGGTTCTTTGTGAAAGTACCTAAAACTATCAATAAAGCCACTCTTCATAAACTTATCTAACCATTCGCGTTCTATAGGTAAGAAGCCGGATACATTGGCATTGCGCACAGGGTCGTGTATGTCTATCGCTTCGTGACAGATATTGTAGTCGCCACAGATAACAAGATTAGGTATTGTTTGTTTCAACTTGTCGATATATTTCTGAAAGTCTGCCATAAAGGTTAGCTTGAAGTCTAAACGGTCGGGATTGGTACCTGAGGGCAGGTAAAGACTCATCACTGAGAGAGTATCAAAGTCAACGCGGAGTACTCGTCCCTCTTTATCCATATAGTCAATACCTGTACCTACCTCTACGTGTTTAGGCTTTATTTTAGAGAGAATAGCCACCCCACTATACCCTTTCTTTTCGGCACTATGGTAATACTGGTAAGTATAACCTAACTCTGTAAATACTTCAGTGGGTATTTGTGCTTCTAAAGCCTTAATCTCTTGCAGACAAAGCACATCAGGGTTAGCACTTTTCAACCACTCTGTAAAACCTTTAGTAAGAGCAGCGCGAATGCCATTTACATTATAACTGATAATCTTCATTAGTAACCTGTTCCTTTTTCACCTTTTAAAATAGCAATACCGTTAGAGGTACCTATGCGCTCTACCCCAAGGGCTACATACTGCATAGCAGTCTCGTAATCGCGGATACCTCCAGAGGCTTTTACCTTTGCCTTGCCTTGTACGCACTCTTTCATCAGTTTTACATCAGCAAGAGTAGCTCCACCTGTGCCAAAACCAGTAGAGGTCTTTACAAAATCGGCGTGCGCCTCAAGGGCTAACTTGCAAGCTAAGCGTTTTTCCTCGTCTGTGAGGTAGCAAGTCTCAAGTATTACCTTTAGCACACGATTTTCGCCTACACACTGTTTTAAAGTAGCAATATCGTCTAATACCTTTTGTGTTTCCCCCGATTTAAGCCAACCTACATTGAGTACCATATCTATCTCATCGGCTCCATCAGCAATGGCTTGGCTCGTTTCAAAATATTTAGCTTTGGCTGACATTGCTCCTAAAGGAAATCCTACTACACTGCAGACCTTGATATCAGTGCCAGCTAAGAATTTCTTAGCAGCAGCCACATAACAACTATTCACACATACTGAATAGAAATCGTATTCTACTGCTTCTTTGCAAAGGGTTTCTATCTCAGTAAGAGTAGATGTTGCTTTTAGAAGCGTGTGGTCTATTAGTTTATTTAATTTCATATATTGTTTGGTTTTTAGTTCTTTGATAAATCAACTTTGGCAAAATACGTGCTATTTTACCAGCTTCATTTCATCAATTAAATAGCCTGCTCCGGCATATTTATCGATAATAAAGAGCACATAGCGAATGTCTACCATTATATTGCGACAGATATTGGGGTCGTAATGTATGTCGCTCATAGTACCTTCCCATACACGGTCGAAGTTAAGCCCTATCAGATTGCCTTTGGCGTCAATAGCGGGACTTCCTGAGTTACCTCCTGTAGTGTGGTTAGTCGCTACAAAGCATACCGGCATCTTTCCATTTTTACCATAAATACCATAATCTTTCTTCTCGTAGAGCTCACGCAACTTAGCTGGTACATCAAACTCATAGTCATTAGGCACATATTTCTCCATTACCCCGTCTAAATAAGTCATATAATCGTAAGTTACGGCATCGCTAGGCGAGTAGCCTGCTACCTTGCCATAAGTTACGCGAAGAGTGCTATTAGCATCGGGAAAAAGACGATCCTCAGGTTTAGCAAACTCTAAAAGAGCTTTCATATAAGTACGTTGTAGAGCTGTAATCTCATCATTTAAACGATAGTAATACGGACTTACCTTTTCGATATAGTGCAACACCAATTCGCGTACAAACTGTACCCCTGCATCTTGTTGCATACGCGCTTCAAAATCTTCTTGAGGTAGATTGAGTACCTTTTCTATTTCGCTATAAGAAGTTAAAAATGATTCGTTATATAGTTTATCTGCTAAGGCTGAAGCATTAAGATTCTGCAAGTTAGCTGATAATAAATGTGCAGGCATCGCTTGAACGTAGTAGGCTACCGCTTTCTCAAATACAGCTTTGTCTACCGCCTTATCGTTGTTTTTAAATACCGTTTGAAGGCTGTTTAAAAGATTCTGACGGCGGTCAGCAAATGATTGTGCTCCTTTTTGATGTAGGGCGTTTTGCAATTGTAATACTCTATAACCATTGCTCAAAAGGTCGATGTTGCGCAATACTAATTCAGAAAAGAGATCATTAGCCAAAGCGTAATCTTGCATTTGCGCGTATTTCTCAGCAAATTGTGGTAATAATTGTCCGTAAACAGCTGTTTTACCATTCTTTTCAAGAGTTTTTTGGAATTTCTCTTCTTGTTTTCTCTTCAAAGCTACCGCTCCTGATTTCTTCAAACCTTGCGTTTCGCCTATCCATTTCTTCCAATAGTTAGCCACGCTAGCGTATTTAGAGGCATATTTTATTTTTATTTCAGGGTTGGTACGCATAAAAGCATCTTGAGTTTTAAGCACCACATCACGAATACCTATCTTAGCAGGATTCAACACATTTACGATTTGCTCCACCGCTACCGCAGGCAGATACTCCTGAGTGCGACCAGGATAACCGAATACCATCGTAAAATCGCCTGCTTTTATCCCTTTTAATGAAATAGGAAAAAAGTGCTTAGGGCGATATGGTACATTATCTTTTGAATACTCAGCAGGACGGTTGTTTTTATCAGCATATACACGGAAAAGAGAGAAGTCACCTGTATGGCGTGGCCATACCCAGTTGTCAGTATCCGAACCAAACTTACCTATAGCTGAAGGCGGTGCCCCTACCAAACGCACATCTTTAAACGTTTCTACTACGAAAAGGATATATTGGTTCCCATCATAGAAAGCACGAATGCGATTCTCTTGCCAAGATTCTTTGGGTGAACTTTTTACTAACGAAGCTACATTGCGCTCTATTTTAGCCGCACGCTCATTCTCATCGCTAATGGCAGCCGTTCCTTCTAATACTTTCTGCGTAACATCTTCAATACGCACGATAAAAGTGACTTCTAAGTGTTTGTTTGGCAACTCTTCGGATAAGTTTTTAGCCCAAAAACCATTCGTTAGATAGTCGTTTTGCAAAGACGAATGCGATTGTATTTGCGAATATCCGCAGTGATGATTGGTAAGCAAGAGCCCTCTGCTCGAAATCATCTCAGAAGTACAGCCTCCGTTGAAGTGCGGTACCGCATCTTTCAAACTCGATTTGTTCACGCTATAAATATCGCTCACCGACATTTTCATTCCCAAAGACTTCATCTCTTTGGCATTCATCCCTTCTAAAAGTGAAGGTATCCACATACCTCCTTGTTGCGCTGCCAAACCAATAGGCAACGAGCTAAAAATAAGTAATAATAAAAAAGATTTTAATAATTTTTTAGTGTTCATTATTTTAATAGTTTTAAAAATTCGGTTTTAATTGATGTTTGTTATTATAGAACTCTTCAATAACCCTAATAACCTCATCTTCAGTATCTACCAAATGTACAAGATTCATATCTTCAGCATTGATATTGCCAAATTTCTCTAATAATACCGTCTTTATCCATTCTAATAGCCCTCCCCAATAGTCAGTTCCTACTAAAATAATAGGTATTTGATCTATTTTTCGGGTTTGTACAAGGGTAAGCGTCTCAAAAAGCTCATCAAGAGTACCAAAACCACCCGGCATAGCCACGAATGCCTTAGAATATTTTACGAACATCACCTTGCGGGCAAAGAAATAATTAAATTTTATATTCTTATCGTGGTCTATATAGCTATTATTAGTTTGTTCAAAAGGTAAGTCGATATTGAGGCCTGCCGATACACCTTTATTGAGGTGCGCTCCTTTGTTGCCTGCCTCCATAATACCAGGCCCACCCCCTGTGATAATGCCAAACCCCTCATCTACAATCTTTTGGGCGATACGCACCGTCAGTTCGTAATAAGGCGTTTCGGGCTTGATACGTGCCGACCCAAAGATACACACACACGGACCTATAGAGCTCATTTGCTCGTAGCCGTGCACAAATTCTCCCATTATTTTAAATATTGACCAAGAGTCATTCGTCTTGATTTCATTCCAAACTTTTGAATGTTTTTTCATCTTTTACAATTTATCATTTGTCATTCCCTTTAGGTAATAAAGGATTGCCTTTCAGCGCATTTTCGACGAGTTCAGGCAAACGGTCAGGCGTACAAGCAAAGCAGGCAATACCCAGTTTGCTAATCTCTTTACCGAGTTTTTCATCATAATAAGGCTTACCGTTGTCCGAGAGCGCTAAGAGTACTATTACCTTTACTCCATCTTCGTGCATCTCGTTTAGGCGACGCAAGAGCCCCGCACGCACGCCCCCCTCATAAAGGTCAGAGATGAGAATAAACATCGTCTTGCGCGGATTTTCTATCAAACTCTGGCAGTAAGCCACCGACTTATTAATGTCAGTACCCCCACCCAACTGTAGCCCAAAAAGCATATCCACAGGGTCTTGCCTACATAGTTCCGTTAGGTCTGTTACTTTGGTATCAAATGCCACTACGTGCGTATCGAGCGCAGGCATACTCGCAAAGATAGCCCCCATTACCGACGAATAGATAATAGAATCGCACATCGAACCACTTTGGTCTATGTCCAATATCACCGTCCAATTCTTCTGCTTTTGGGTGCGTTCAAAGAAATAAAATTTCTCCGGAATAAGCCGCTTGGTAGCAGTGTCGTAGTTTTTAAGGTTGCGCTGAATAGTCCGTTTCCAGTCAGTAGACGAAAAATTAGCGATAGGCGTATGCGCTTTCTTGTTCAGTGCTCCTGTCACTGCTCTGCGCAAATTCTGTTCCATACGCTTCATAATCTCATCTACCACCTCTTTTACTAATTGGCGTGCTGTATCCTTCGATTTTGCAGGTATCTGGTCTTTCAGAGCCATCAGCGTACCTACCATCGAGAGGTCTGGCTTCACATTCTTGAGGGTTTCAGGCTCAAAAAGCAATTTTGTAAGCCCTTTGCGCTCTATCGCATCTGTTTGTATAACGCTCACCACATCAGGCGGAAAGAACGAGCGAACATCCGTCAGCCATTTAGCCAAGTTAGGAGCCGAGTTCCCCAATCCTGCTGAGCGCTTACCACCAGCATTACCCCCTTTCCCATCGGTATGGTCATACAGAGCCGCCAGCGTAGCGTCCATAAGCGACTGCTGTTCGTCTAAGGCAACCCCTTCCATAGCAGGAGCATCTTGCCCCAATATGAGGCGCCAACGTGTAAAATGAGCTTCCATTTATTTTATTTATTTGTTTATTATTTGGTTTACCTCTCAGAAAAATATTCTCTTAAAACACGTTCATTTTCTCTCATTTTGGAGGCAAAGATACCAAAACTTTCTGTATGTTGTGGAATTGTCATTCCTATTTTTTCTAAAATTCTATTTTCTGCATTCCCTTCTATACAGAGTTTTTCAGATAAAAAAGGCTCATTGGAATCTTTTTGGTCGCGAGGATAAAGTAGGAAACCTCTATCGGTTTCAAAACGGTACATATAAGTAATGGTTTTGTAATAGATACTTATAGCTCTTTCTGAATCTTCTCCATAACTTTTATGCACTTCTAAAGGTATATATTTAGCATCTCCTACAAGTTTTGGAGTACTATTTCTACTGATAAAATCGGGATAGATAGGTTGTTTACTATTTTTAAAAAGATATTCTCTTCCTTTACCTCTAATATTTTCAGGATGTTCAAAATATTCGTTTAAAAAAGTGTTTAGGTATTCTTCCCATAACCAAGCACCATCAAAAAGAAGTCCGTGTATTTTATCTTTTTCTTCGCCAAATGTCAGTTTTTCGTGGTTTAGTATGTTCAAACATATTTTTTGCAGGGGAGCATACTCTGTAAAATAAGGGTGAACAAAGGGCTTAGTATTTGCCATTATCACTTTACGCCGAGCATTTTTGTTATAGGAGTTTTGAGTATGAAAAACAAATTGGCTAACCATAGTGCGTATTTCAGCATCTGTATTTAGTAGAACACTGCTTATAGGGTGCGTTCTTAGGTACTCAATAGTATGGCGGATGAGTTGCGATAAAGGGTTATCGTAGCTATGTTCTTTGGTTGTATAAGCTATTTTGCCTGCAAAAGGTAGGTTTTTAAGTAGATGACGTTTTACATCTAGAGTTCCTTTTACATTTGCATCATTATATTGCTTGCGTTGGTAAGCTTTATAAAGCCCTTGTGCATAAGCTTTTTTTAAGCAATAAGGAAATAAGTAGAGCCAAAAATCCCAAATAGTTTCTTTGTTATTAGGACTCTGTTCAAAATTAAAGATATTAGCAGCCAATACTTTTTGCAGCATATAGTGCAAAAAGAAATCATTCTCATCATCTTTTGCAAAACGAGAAGTGATAGTAACCTTACTTGTGTTACGCCCTACAAATCCCATTATGTTGTTAGTATACAAATTATCTCCTTCAATATTGAAAATAGGTTTGTTGAGATAATTCTCTAAAGATTGTGGAAAAACTAACAAATTAGGATTTTCACTCAGTAAGTATGCTATACTATGATTGGCAATAGGCGTTAGGTCTTCTATATATTGAGAATTAAGTTTTTCACCCTTATAATTATTATCCGTTATCCTCATTACCAAAGAAAGCATTTTTTAATTTTTCTAACTCGTTTTTTCCATTAGGCATACCACGTAAATATTCCTTTAGTAAAGGTTCTATGCGATAGTCCCATACATTTTCTAATTCTTCATCTTGAATACACTCTCCTTTAGTATTAAGGAAATAAGCACCTCCTATATGATAAGCACTACTGAAGCCTGCTATATTCTCAATAGCTTTATTGAGCCTTTTCATTGCTTTTGTTATTGGTTCAGTTAGTCCGATATTTATACCACTCTCTTCTGCAGTAACTTCTATCCAAGTGAAGCGGCGGCGCATAGCAAAATCAAAACTTTCCACACTGCGGTCTATATCATTCATACAGCCAATGATATAGACGTTTTCAGGCACGTAGAAAAACACATCATCACCTTGCATATTTGCGTATTGAGTTTTAACGGCTCCTTTCACTCCTCTATAAGTAGGGTCAATACTAAAAAAAAGCTCTCCAAAAATTTTAGAGATTTCGCCTCTGTTGATTTCATCAATTACAAAAACGTTGTTTTTTTTATTTTCTGTTTTTTCAGGTTTGAAATTATAAGTGTTTTTGAAATACTCTGCCACTGATAGTAAATAAGGTTTCCAATCTCTTATCACACCATTGTAAAGATAATCAGATATCATTTCTTTGGTGATTGATAGTCGTGTTCCTACTTCTGTTTGAGGAATAGCCACACAAGAGTTTTTACTATTAGCTTCTAAAGTAAAAGGCTTTTTCTGGGATGGTGTTAAAAGTGTTATAGGATTTTGTAATAAATCATTTATAAAACTCTCGTATAATTCATCAAAATTGTCGTCTGTTCCTTTGGAGGCTTTCTGGCAAAAAGATTTGAAAATACCATCTTTTAATTCAAATCCAACATTTCCATTATCGTCGTTAGTAGGGCGAAGTCCTTCTACAAAATCGGTATAATCGTAAGAAGGGTGAAATTGTACAAAACCAAACTGAGAACTTTTTGACAAGTCTTCATCAGTTTTAACTCCTATCATTTGTTTAGCAATTTCTTTAGCTAAAAAAGTTTTACCTGTACCAGGAGCACCGGTAAGAATAATGTTTTTAGATTCCTTTAGCTTTTGAACGTATTGAAAAGTCTTCCCTTTACCATTTTCTTCCATAATTAACTCATTAAATTTTTCAAAAAACTGTTGCAACTTCTTATTAGGTTCTTGGTTATCAAAGAGTCCTAACTCTTGTATACTAAGGGTTAAAACTTCTTCTGCATTTGTAATAGGATATGAGTTTTTTACAATTCTTAGACATTCAATACTATTAGGATCCTTTTGCCAAACAGCAATTACATTTATTGAAGTGTGTATCCAATTTAGATAACTACCCCTATTGGTGTAAGAAGAAGCTAATATATTTATAGTAATTCTACCATTTTGATAGTTTTCCCAATTCTTAACTTGGTTTTGTATTTTTTCTTCTTTACGACCAAAACCACTCCATTTAAAACTCCCTTTTTCTTCAAAAGGTTTGATGTATTTATCATAGCCTCTATTATTCTTGTTTTTGGTAACGCAATACTCCAAATGTGCTACAAAATACTCTAATAAACATTTAAACTTTTCATAATCATTCATATTATTCTTCTTTTTATAATTCTATAGTATGATAGTCAATCAGAATTAGTTTGATTAATTTTTTTTTGACTGATTTCTTACGTTTAGCCCAACCCTCTAAAATACACGACACTCACATTTAAACTTTTACACTCTACTTTGTGAAAATCCAGCAGCAGAAGCTGTTACTCCGTGCGTATCTCTCTTGTAGCTCAAAGAACATCTGTATCTTGAGTGTAATCAGTGTGAAATTTTAAACAAGCAACTTGCAGCCCTATCTTTATAAAATATAAAACATCAGCCCTATCTGCAAGATATTCGATTTCAGGCTTGTACCATCAGTAGTCTCGGCATTTTTAAGTAGCGGAGTAAGGTTGTACTGTACAAAAAAGTTCAGCGCATTATAACCAAACGCTATATAAGGTTTTAGCTGAAACTCCCTATTCAACTGACTATTAGCAAACGAAGTAGAAACATCATCAGCAGTGTACAAACTCTTACTGCTGAAGATATACGCCAATCGCACCCCCGCATACACACGCCAAAACTTATGCGAATAAGGCGTAGAGGTACGAAAACGAAACTCAGCCGGTATCTCTATCGTATGCGTCTCGAAGAAGTTGCGCGACAGATTCAAATCTCTAAAATGCTCTACAATTTCATAGCTAATACCCGCACTAGTCTTTTTCGCTAACATATTGTTATACACACGGTCATAGGCATAGCCAATCCCCAAACCGAACCCCAAATTGCGCTCCGCATTCACTGGCAGGTCGCGTATATACCCCAAGTGCAAGCCACGCGAAAGGTTGTGCTGCACCACATTAGACGCCTTCCCCGCCAGATAATCATAGGTAAAACCCAAATAAAATTGGTCTTCAAGGTAAAGCGAATCAACCACTGAAGTTGGCGCCACCCGCTCTTTTTCAGTATCAATCATACCATCATCAGTATCCTCTTGCGCCACTGACCACAGAGAGATATGAAAACAAAAAACTAACAGAAAAATATTTAGTTTATTCATTCTAATCGTGTATACTATATTTTGGGCAAAGATAAGAATAATTAATCAATTAGCAAGCTGCTATCTTTACAAAAAAACTTTGCCAAAGGGCGTAGCGTTAGTGCTATAACCTTTGGCAAAGTATCTTTTAAATCTGTAAATCTATAAATTAGCCAATTAACTAATTAACCAATATCCAATCACCTTCCAATAGCGGCATCGCTTGTTTGTATTTCATCTCTTTGCGCTCACCGGTACGGATGTGTTGTATCGTTACCTTTTCATTGCGGTTTATTTTAGGCTGTTCGCGTATGATAGTCTCTACTACCGAACGCCTTTGCGAAGCTTGTTGTCCTACCTCGCGTGCCTGAGCTGCCATTTCATCGCTGTTGAGCACTTCCTCTTTGTTTGTTTGGTAGTGTTCATTACTGCGCTGAGGGGCATGAGCCTCTTGTACGGCAGGAGCTTGTGTAGGGAGCTCTGCTCTGAAAAGGAAAGATACTATATCTTTGTTTACCTTGTCTATCATTGCTTTGAAGAGTTGGAAAGCCTCAAACTTATAGATAAGTAGCGGGTCTTTCTGTTCGTGCACCGCCAATTGTACCGATTGTTTAAGCTCATCCATTTGGCGCAAATGCGTTTTCCACTCATCATCAATAATGGCCAAGGTAATATTCTTCTCAAAATCACTAATAAGTTTCTTACCTCCACTTTCGTATGCCTCTTTCAGGTCGGTTACTATATTAAGCATTTTCTGACCATCAGTGAAAGGCACTACTATACGCTCATAAGTATTCGATGGGTTTTCGTACACCTCTCTTATCACAGGGAAGGCTTGTGCAGCACTGCGCTCTGTTTTTTGCTGATAGTGGTCTAACACTTCGCGATAAAGTCTGAAAGTCAGTTCATTATTAGTAGCTTTAGCAAATTCAGCTTCTGATATTTGAGTCTTGAGCGAGAAGTATTTTATCAACTCAAACTCAAAATTCTTATAGTTATTAGCACTCTTATTGCTTTCTACTATCACCTCGCAAGTGTCGAATATCATATTTGCCAAATCCACTTTTAGGCGTTCCCCCTCAAGGGCGTGGCGGCGACGCTTGTATATCACCTCACGCTGTGCGTTCATCACGTCATCATACTCTAGCAGACGCTTACGGATACCGAAGTTGTTCTCCTCTACTTTCTTCTGAGCGGTTTCTATACGTTTGGTCATTATAGAGTGCTCTATCACATCACCTTCTTTGTGTCCGAGTTTGTCCATTAGGCGCGCTATACGCTCTGAACCAAACAGACGCATTAAATTATCTTCTAATGATACGTAGAAAAGCGAACTTCCTGGGTCTCCCTGACGTCCTGAACGACCGCGCAACTGACGGTCTACACGGCGCGAATCGTGGCGCTCAGTACCTATGATAGCCAAACCACCAGCAGCTTTCACTTCCGGACTTAGCTTAATGTCCGTACCACGTCCTGCCATATTGGTAGCGATAGTTACTACTCCCGATTGCCCTGCTTCAGCTACAATTTCTGCCTCTTTCTTGTGCAACTTAGCGTTCAATACATTGTGTTTTATCTTGCGCATCGTTAGCATACGGCTCAAAAGCTCCGATACCTCTACCGAAGTAGTACCAATAAGTACAGGGCGTCCTGCTTCCGATAGCGATACTACTTTGTCAATCACCGCGTTGTATTTCTCGCGTTTAGTCTTGTATATCAGGTCATTGTAGTCTTTACGAGCAATAGGACGGTTGGTAGGTATTTCCATCACATCCAATTTGTATATTTCCCAAAACTCTCCTGCTTCAGTAATAGCCGTACCCGTCATACCCGATAACTTGCTATACATACGGAAGTAGTTTTGTAGCGTGATAGTAGCATAGGTTTGTGTAGCGGCCTCTATCTTCACGTTCTCTTTAGCCTCGATTGCTTGGTGTAATCCGTCAGAATAACGGCGTCCGTCCATTATACGACCTGTTTGCTCATCTACTATCAACACTTTATTGTCTATAAGCACGTATTCCACATCTTTTTCAAAGAGTGTATAGGCTTTTAGCAACTGGTTAAGGGTGTGAATGCGTTCACTTTTTACGGTGAAGTCTTGCAATAGCTTTTCTTTTAGCTTAGCTTCCTCTTCTATCGGCAGATTTTGGCTCTCAATATTAGCAATTTCCACCCCTATATCAGGCAATACGAAGAAGTTTTTATCACCATCGTAAGAAGCTATATCAGCAAAACCTTTATCAGTAAGCTCTATTTGGTTGTTCTTTTCATCAATCACGAAGTAAAGTTCAGCATCTACCTTAGGCATTTCGCGATTGTTATCCTGCATATAGTAGTTTTCGGTCTTCTGTAGCAGTTGTTTTACCCCTTCTTCACTGAGGAATTTTATAAGAGCTTTGTTCTTTGGCAAGCCGCGATATACGCGTAATAGTTGAAAACCACCCTCTTTAGTATTGCCTTCTGCTATCAGTTTACGAGCATCGGCAAGTACTTTAGTTAAGTAAGTACGCTGTTTCTCTACCAAATCAGCTACTAAGGGTTTTAGTTCGTTAAACTCGTGGCGGTCGCCTTTAGGGGTAGGCCCTGAGATGATAAGTGGTGTACGCGCATCGTCTATAAGCACTGAGTCCACCTCATCGACGATTGCGTAGTTATGCGCACGTTGTACAAGGTCTTCAGAGGTGTGCGCCATATTGTCGCGCAGATAGTCAAAACCAAATTCGTTGTTAGTACCATAGGTAATATCAGCGTTATACGCATTGCGACGAGCCTGTGAGTTCGGCTGGTGGTTGTCTATACAATCCACTCGCAAGCCGTGAAACTCAAACAGAGGCCCCATCCACGCGCTATCTCGGCGTGCCAAATAGTCGTTCACGGTTACTAAGTGCACCCCATTACCTGTTAGAGCGTTCAGATATACAGGCAGTGTAGCCACAAGGGTCTTACCCTCACCGGTTTGCATCTCAGCTATCTTACCTTGGTGCAAGGCGATACCCCCGATAAGTTGCACATCATAGTGCACCATATCCCAAGTAACGTCTTTACCAGCCGCATCCCAATGGTTTTTCCATATTGCCTTATCCCCTTCTATGGTCACATAGTCGTGGGTAGCCGATAGCTCGCGGTCACGCGGAGTAGCTGTTACGCTGATAGTCTCGTTAGTAGCAAAACGTCTTGCGGTTTCCTTCATCGTAGCAAAGGCTTCAGGCAAAATATCGTTTAGCACTTTTTCAGAAGCCTGATAAGCCTCTGCACTGAGTTTATCAATTTCAGTATAAAGGTCTTCTTTCTTGTCTATATCTTCCGTAGCATTCGCTTGTGTTTGTAGGTCAGCTATTCGCGTGTCAAAAGCAGCCCGAGCCTCTTTTATTTTTTCTTTGAAGGCAATCGTCTTGCCGCGCAATTCGTCATTGCTAATATGCTCTAACTCTGCTGCATACGCCTTAATCTTTTCAACCAACGGCTGAATAGACTTCAAATCGTTTTTGGCTTTATCGCCCACGAATAGCTTAATAAGTGAATTGATAATACTCATTTATAATGGTCAATTATTAAATTATTAATATTTATTTTTCGTCTCTTGTTTTTAGTCAATAAATATACCAAACTGACAGTTCCTGCCAAATTGTCATATCAACAAATCAAAAAAAAGTCTCTGCTGAGACTTTTTCTAATACTCATCTTCATTCCAAAGATAGTCCTCTTCTGACGGATAATCAGGCCAGATTTCATCAATAGATTCATACATATCTCCTTCGTCTTCAATTTCCTGAAGGTTTTCTACCACCTCCATAGGAGCACCTGTACGAATAGCATAATCAATAAGCTCATCTTTAGTAGCAGGCCACGGTGCATCACTTAAATAAGATGCAAGTTCTAATGTCCAATACATAATTATAGGTATTATAATTTTTGCAAAAGTAATACTTTTTATTTATTATACAAAATAATTTGCTAATTTGCCCCAGCGTGTATAGCCTTTCTTCATTTTGTGCTACTCACAAAATATCAGAGCAGGTTCTTTCAGATATACATTTAGCACTACCGAATCTTTCTCTTTCAGCTTTATATTATTTATATACAAACCTTTATATCCTGAAAAAGTAGTGACTTGCACATCGTATTTTCTATTAGGAAAAAGATAAAAATTAGCGTCTTTATAATTTGAAATAATAGGCACTCCATTGATATGCAAATACAAATCACTAGTCGATAAAGAGCCGTCTCCTTCAAAAATTTTAATATTTAAAATACTTTTAACCGACGCCCTTTTACTTTTATAATAAGACAATGAGTAATCATCGCCTTTCTTGCCAATTTTCTCTTGATAAGGATCTATTTGCCTTTTCATAGAATTGCAACTACTAAGAAATATTAGAAGACTAATTACAAAGATTGTTAGGATTTGCTTCACGTTCATATTTTGCTATTTTAATTATTTCTTCTTTCTCTTCTTCAGATAGTTTTTGATATTCTTCTGTTCCTTCTAATTTACTAATTTGCTAATTTGTTAACTTTTTCATTATTCTTAAGAGTCTTAGATATCACATTATAAGGCCCTGTGATAATCTCTTCATCTTTAGCTACACCTGAAAGGATTTCGATATTCACATTGTCTTGAATGCCGGTATTTACCGCACGGAGTTCGGCTTTACCGTCTTTGAGCACAAACACCGCTTCCTGCTTTTTGTCGGCTTCTTCCTTAGGGGTTTTAGGGTCGATTTCAGATTTCTTTTTTACAATAATGGCACTGATAGGTACTGCAACTACGTCTTTTTTGGTTTGGGTGATAATATCTACCGTTGCGGTCATACCTGGACGGAAAGGTGAATAGCCAACCGGTTTGTTTTCTGAGAGGTCTTTATACGATGCTTCTTCGATGTGTATCTTGACTTTGAAGTTCGTTACTTGGTCTGCGCTGGTGGTGGCATTGGCGGTATTGGCGATATTGGTAACGGTACCTTTGAACACGCGTTTTAGGTAAGCATCTACTTCGACATTCACCGAGTCGCCTACGCTTATTTTTACGATATCGTTCTCATTTACATCTACTTCCACTTCCATATTATGAAGATTTGCCACGCGCATAATCTCGGTACCCGTCATTTGCATCGTACCTACCACGCGCTCGCCCAACTCTACGCTGAGCTTAGAAATGGTGCCATCGGTAGGAGAATAAATAATCGTTTTTTTGAGGTTGTCTTGGGCTTCGGAAACACTTGCCATTGCACTCTGTACATTAAAACGAGCTGACTCGCGAGAGGCTTTGGCTACCTCGTAGGCTGAAACAGCTTTATCCCAATCGGATTTTGAGATTACGCCCTTATCGAACAAGACTTTGTTGCGCTTATAGCTCTCTTCGGCTTCTTTGAGGGTAGCGCTGGACTGTTGTAAGCTGGCGCGTACGGTTTCTAAACTTGCAGCACTACGCTTTACTACCGATTGGTAAATATCGGGGTTGATGCGCACCAAAAGGTCGCCTTTTTTTACCATTTGTCCTTCTTTTACAGGGAGTTCTATAATTTCGCCTGATACTTCCGACGATAGCTTGATTTCCAATTCGGGTTGTATTTTTCCTGTAGCCGACACTTTTTGGATGATTGTTGTAGGAATTACTTTTTGAGTTTCGACGTTTATGGCAGAATTTTCTTCGCCAAACCAACCTGCTTTTTTACCAATAATCAAAATGATAATTAGCAATATAACGGCTAAAATAATGAGAACGGTTTTTCTTTTCATAATAGTGAAGTTGTTTTCAGGTGCAAAAGTATAAAACAATTAGTAAATTAGCAAATTTGGAAATGAGAAAATTTGGAAATAAGCAAAGCACGCCAATAATACTAGAAATGCCAATAATGCCAATAATGCCGCCAAGGGGAATGGACGGGTCGGACTTTTCAGACGGGTCGGACAGGTCAGAGGAGGGGTTGTAGTATTCGGAAAGAAACGGAGAAATTCAAAAGAAGGTTAAGAGGAGTTTTGGTGAAAAAAGGGTGTAAGGAGGGTGGGGTTAGCTTATAGAGAGCTTATA
>ERZ772921.136-NODE-136-length-45064-cov-10.891311_pt1 | contig 45064 bp, 78 predicted proteins | sample MGYA00512117_ERZ772921 | MGnify/ENA primary metagenome ERZ772921 (study PRJEB29015, sample SAMEA2737944) | human oral metagenome | biome: human oral; feature: human-associated habitat; material: dental | place: China | collected 2150 ...
CTTCATCATCTGAAAAACTCTTTAATAGTTCATATTTAAATTCTGTTATTAAATTTTCTTCCATCATTAACTCCTAGATATTGCCACTAATGCTATAATTAAATGTATCCCATCTTCCAAATATTTCTCCTGTTAAAGAATTTTTGTTTTCACATTTTGCTTTAGCTCCAACAATAGTCAACTGAACATAAGCCATTTGAATAGTATTTTCATCTAAATCACTACAATTAATAAAAATTCTTTTTTGATAATTAATTCCTTTTTCTTTTAATACTGCTAATATTCCCAGCATTAAACAACCTGAACCACATGCAGCATCAATTATTTTTATTCTTTTTTTTGAATTTAATTCTTTTATTAATTCATAAACTCTTGTTTCTGCCATAAGTTTTGAAAGATGAAATGGTGTAAAAAATTGACCTTTCATTTTATTGTGAATACCTAATTCATGATATATTTTGCCTAAGTAATCATCTATTTCTTTTTCAAATAACATTACCAGTTCAGCATGACATTCAAGAAAAACTTCAATTACTTTTTTACCATGTTTATCTACTATTCTTTTAAATTTTTCTTCCCTATCTGAATAACCTACTTTATTGCAAGTATTGGCATAAGTATAAAACATACATCTTACCCAATCAAAGAATATTTCATCATAGTTATATTTATGATCGAGATCTTGTATTTTTTTTACTATATTTTTGATAGAAGCTTCTCTAACTATTTCTTTTTTAGGAAGCTGTCCAAATCCAAAAAGGTTTAAGTTATCCTCCATTTTATCCTCCTAATTTTTAGTTTCTTTTTCCATAGTTTTATTTATGGCTTGCATTAAATCAAAGCCATTTACAGTACTCTTAATTTTTTCCTGCCATTTATCCCATATCATTTGACCTTTTTCGTCATATTTTTCTTTTATTTTTTCATCTTTAATTAGAGAAATGATTTTATTTGTTTCAAATGCAAAACCTATCATAGTCAAATGATTTTCAATATTATAAGGTTTTTCATTTATACATTTTTCTGCAACTTCATAATATTGTTCAAGTAAAACTTCTTCAAATGCTTTTTTAGTCAGATTTTCTACAATTTTTTCAAGTTTTTCTTTTATTTCTTCTTTTCTTTGAAAGTTTTCTTTATTATCCATTTTTATCCCCTCTCCTATTTAAATAAGTTTTTTCTTCTTTAAATCTGCATATTCTTCTAATTCTTTTACCAAATCTTGTTCTTTTACCTGGAACATTTTAAAATAATCTCCATTTTTTGAAATATATATCATACATTTTTGTGTTATAAATTGTTGTGGTATAAGTAAAATATTTGGTTTATCTAAAGCTTTACCTTTTTCTCTCTCTAAAAATGCTACAGTTATATCCTGTGTTCCTTTAGCTCTAACCCACCAATTTATATTTTTTTCACTTCTTACTGTTATAGAACTATATTTAACATCAATATTAAGTCCTTTGAAATTAAAGTCAAAAATTGGATTATTCTTTTTCCAGTATTTGTTAGCATCAATAGCTTCAGGAACTAATTTTTGAAAATATTCTTCAGCTTCTCCACCTTTTTTTCCAGCTTCACTTCCATATTTGATTTTATCTTGAATTTTTAAAATTCCACTTCTTAATAAGATCTTATGTGCAGTCAGTATTGGCAAACCACTTTTTCTAACAGATTCATAAAAATCACCACATTCCATGTATATCTCAATAATCTTTTCCAATATCTTCCACCTCCATAAGATATGTTTCATTACTTCTTTTAACAAACCAATTTTTTGAAACTCCAAGATGTAATGATAATGTCTGATCTCCATCTATTCTTTGAATTAAATACATTCCAGGACTTGTTTTAGATTCCATAATATATTTATATTTAGTAGTTTTGTATTCTCCAAAATATAAAAACTTTAATAAAATAATATCTCCTGGTTTTAATTCAATATTTAATTTATTATCAACAAGTTCTATTTTTTTCATTTTTTCCCTTTCTTTCTTCTGCTTCAACAATAAGTTCTGTCAATAAGTCACAGAAATACGGTGATTTAAAGTAAAAATCTTTTGGATACAAAGATAATTGATTATCTGTATCTTCTAAAAACTTATTAACATCAAGTCCAAAATTTTTTAGTCTTGAAAGTTCAAAATAAGTTCTTACCAATTTATCAAATTCTTTCAATCCAGGGTTAGCTTCAAAATAAACTTCATTTATTTCTTTTGTAAAATAATTATCTAAAAAATCTATCCTTGTTTGTATTTCAAGTTTTGCTTTAAAAATTAAGTTTCTAATTATTTCTTCAAGATCCCAATAATATAAAAATTTTAATTTAATAATCAGCAAATTCTTCTGGACAATATAAATAAACTTCTAATATAAAATTTTCTGAAAATAAAGGTCTATTAAGTCTGAAATAATATTCTTTATGTAACTGTTCATTAAGTTCATTTTCATACATCATTACTTCATCTATATCCTTAAATCTTATTTCTTCAATAAATTTCATTTGACTTCTTTCTTTTATTCTCATTATTCATTTCCTTCAATCTCTCCTGCTCTTACCTTAGCCCAGAAGTCTTTCCATTCTTTGCTATTTTTAACTTTAACTGCTTGTTTCTCAAATTCAAAATAGTTGCCTAATTCATATCTGTAAATATCTTCAACAGAACGATTTTCGTCAGTTACTGTTACTTCGCCAGTGCTTTTTATATAAAGATACACTCCACCTTTTTCCGCTCTCCATCTCTTAGGTATTCCATATTTTTCATTTATTTTATTTACTTTTTCTAATATATTTTTTAAATCTTCTTTATCAATTAAAAATATTCTGCTATCTTTACTTTCTTCTTCGCCTTGTATGTATAACTTATTATCACTCTTAATATATTCTGGCACTAAAAAACTCTCTACTTCTATTTCTTCATCATAAAATTCTCCTCTTTTTAACACTCCAAAATTTTGATATTTAATTCTTACTGCTACTCTATCAAAAACTTCTTGACTTTCTATCTCCAATACCTTTTCTTTTTCCATTACTTCCTCCTCACAAATCTATAAACTTCTATTTTCATTGCTCCTCCTATAAAAGTTCAGGAATTGCTATATCTTGATATACCCAATTCATATATTTGTTAGATAAATCAAATAATTTATTTAATTCTTTTTCATCAATTCCAATCTTTCTAGCAATTCCTCTCATTTTAGCAGTATTTAAATCTTTTACCATTCTAGCCCATGAACCAAGTGTTCCCATGAAACCAGCTGGAAGCCTTTGTTTAATATCATCAAGAGTTAAAATCAATTTTTCACTAATTCCATTGAGACATTTTTCAGTTTGTTTTCCAATCACATCTCTATAAAATAAGTTATTTTCAACATCTTCTCCTTCATCTTCAGACTCAAAATAAGTATTAAATATTTTATCTGCAACTGCTCTTGTTTTACTAATTAACATGAACTTATCAAATTTGATATAGCCTTCATTTTCTTTAATTTCTTTATCCCAAACCTCTTTATGTTTTTGACAAACAATTGAGATATTTAAAAGAGTCGTAGCAAACTTTGTAGCAAGAAGTTTTTCATCAGCTGGTTTTTTAATTATTTCAATTTCTTTTTTTTCATTTATTTTTATTTCCCTTTTCTCTGTTTTCTTTGCTTTCCTCATTCTTGACACCTTTCTCTGCCATAAGAGCAGCCAAAGCTATTTTTAAAATATCCATATTACCTTCCTCTATTATTAAATTTTTTTAAATAAAATTCATATTCTCCATTCTTTTTTAATCTTGATATTTTACTTGAACAAGTTCCAGGAGTTCTTTCTAGCATTAATCCTAATTCCTCTCTTTTCATAGTTTGATCATAACCAACTAAATCTATTAATTCATTAATAGTCCAATGTTTTCCAGTATTTTTAAATAATTCAGGAGTATAAACTAATCTTCCACTTTTATATCTTTTATTTGTTTTCATAAAATCACATCCAGCTTTCCAAAACTATAAATGGAAAATTTAATTTATTTTTTAAATTTTTCCAAAAGCTATTTTCCATATAATTCACTTCAAATCCTTTTATTTTTTCTTTCTTTTCATAAGCTATTACAACTGCTTCATTAAAACTGCTTGCAGTATATTCTCCATTAACTAAGTAAAAATTTTCTCCAATTTTTTTAATATCTAGTAACATTGATTCTCCTTTACATCCAACCATAATAATTTGATTGCCCTTTGAAGCCTTTTAAAACTTCCACACCTATAAAATCAAAACCATTTGTTCCTCTGCTACACCATCTCTTTTCATATTCATGAACTTCGTTAATTGTTCCAGTGAAATCCCAGCTTGAATATGATCCATCTCTATCTATAGCACCAAGTTGATTGATACCATAGATTTCTTTAAATGCTAATGGTCTACTTATCTTGTGTCCAAAAATATTAAATTTATCTTTTATAATTTCTATTTTTCTTATTTCTAGCATCTTATCCTCCTAAAATATATTGACACTACAAATAACTTTCTGCTAAAATAAAACTGTTTCGGGGCTTTATCAACACGAGCAAGTTATTTGCAGTGCAAAATGATAAAGTCTTTTTTAGACCAATCTATTTAAAACCTTTATGAAAACTTTAAGTTCTTCTATTTCATTCTTTAAATTAACAATTTTTGAAATTCCAAGCATAGCAACTGCTGCATCATCTTCCACAAGAGAGTTATTATAGTCTATTGTTGCTTGTGCTTTTTCTATTAGAGTTTTTTTATCAATAATCATAGTTCCTCCATAAGTTTTTGTAGACTGTTGATATATTCAGTCAATTCTTTTTTATATTTCTCTTTTTCTTCATCTTTTAACTTCTTAACTCTTTTTTCCATTTTTTTGATTTTATTGAAATTAAAATATTTTTGCTCTTTAACTTTAACTTCAACTTTTTCTTCTGCTTTTGGTGGAGCTAGAAGTTCTCTTATTTCTTTAACTTTTAAAACATCTGTACTTAAAACAGCTTGAACATCATCAAAACCTAATGAATTATGAGATAAAACTTTTATGGCTTGATCTGACAAACTAAATATTTTATCTTTATAATCAGGTTGCCAAAGATATAAGTCCCAACGCTTTAAAAAAACTGAGACCATATCCTTTGTAAGTCCTGCACTTTCATACCAAGCCATAAAACTTCCAGAAGGCTTTAATAATTTTGCTACTTCTGCTAAAGAGCTACATATATCAAAAAGATTATTTTTGTATTTCCTAAAACTATTAAGAAGTTTTACTTCTTGTTCTTCAATTTTTGCTTTATCATCATCAGAAATTTCGTAACTAGCGAAATCAAACTTTCTTAATTGGCTTCCAGCTAATGCTTCTTCAACTGCTTTCATTACATTATTTTCATTATTCATCTTCTATCTCCCTCCAAACTTTTACAAAAACATTTTTTATTTCATCCAATTTTTGAGACCTTCTTTCCCATAGTAAAGTACCATTTTCAATTAGCCTCAAAATTATTGAAGATTGATTAATTGGAATAGATAAGAATACTCCTGAACGAGTTAATTTATTTTTTAGAAAAGTATAAAAATCTTTTTCTATTTTTGTTCTTCCTACTCTATTTGGGATGACAGCTCTAATTTTAGATATATCCGTTTTTTTTAGTAAGTTTAAAATAGAGTTTGTTGTAACTGAGTCTAAAAAAGTTGGAACAATTATATGTTCAGCTACATCAACAAAGACATTATCCAAATTCATAACTGGAGAACCATCTATGATAATATGTTTAAATTCCTTTTTTAAAATGCTAATCTGTTTCTTAAACTTTTCATCAAGATTCCCTTTTACCTTATAGTCTTGAAGATGCAAGAAAAATAAATTAGGTCTTAATTTTGTTAATTCATAATTCTTCCCTTCTAGCAGATCTTCAAGTCCTTTTTTATTTGTGTCTTCAATTTTTATTCCAGAATAATTTAAAACATTATTCTGAGAGTCTGAAGTTAATAGCAAGACTTTTTCATTTTGAAAGGCTTTATAAGCTGCTAACTGTAAAGCTATCCAGCTTTTACCTACTCCACCTTTATTATTTTTTACAAGTACGACTCCCATAATCTCCTCCTATTTTTCTTTTGTTTTATTATTTTTTCTTGCAAAATATATTTTATGATTTTGCAAATTAATTAATTTAGCTCCTTCAAATTGCAACTGTAATAAAGATATAACTTGACCAGATTTTTTATTAACTAATGCGAATGTTCCATCAGCTCTCTTTTTTACAACTCCAGTCATAATAATAGTGTTATCTTTTTTTGCGATAACATAATCATCTGTGTAGATGAATTTTTTTCCTTCTTTTATTTCTGTACTCTCCAGCCAAATAACGTCATTAAAATCAAAAGTTAATTCTTCATTTTTGTTTATTCCTGTTATTTTTCTACTTTCAAAGTTTATATTTAAAACTTTATAAACTCCCCCAGTAATAATGCTGTAAAATTTTCCACGTAATTTCATTCAATTACACTCCTTTTTTGTTATAAAATTCAGGTTCTTTTAAAGTCTTTATTGTTCCAGTTTTTATTAAATATAAATGACAGAGTAACCTACCATAACTGGAGCAATATTTATATTTTTCAAAGTCCAATTTTTCATTATCAGAAAGCATTTCATTAACTTCTTGAAATTCTTTTTGAACTTCAACCCATTTTTCAAAAGGCATATTGATTTTTATTGTTGACATAAACCTCCTTTAAATTAAACCTTTTTCTTTAAGCTCTTGAAAAATAAAAGAACTAATTAATCTATAATACATAAATTCACTTTTATTTTTTAATTCAGAAAAATGTTTAATCTTATGTTTTTCTAATATATCTAGTTCAATCTTTTTTTGTTGTTCTAGGGAAAGTCCTTTAAAAATTTCAAGATATTTTTCATTGTTTTCACTCTCCTTTTTTTCTTCATTTTTTAAATTTTCCTGTTCAATTTCTCTACTTTTAATTTCTTTAAGGTTAATTTCAACAGTCCCTTTAAAGAGATGTTCAGAGAAAATAGCAGCTATATTTTTTACTCCTGGTTTATTTTTTAAAATATCCATTTGTTCTTGGAAGAGTTTTAAAAGATATCTCAAAGAGTTAATTTTTAATAACTCAATAATTTTAGCTTCATGTTTCTTAGAAAAATTAATTTGATTTTTCTTGAACCATTCTTTTATTGCTTTCAAATCATCAGAACAATCATCACATGATTTATTATGTTTTTTATGATTTAATTCTTTATTTAAGTTATTTATTATATATTCTTTATTGTTGCTGTTTTCAGACAAACTAGTTTGTCTATTTTCAACAGAATAGTTTGTCTTTTTTTGACAATCCAGTTTGCTGTTTTCAGACAAACTAGATTGCTGATTTTGGAAAACTAGATTTTCAATCATTTCATAGTTGACTTTAAAATATCTTTTGCAGGGAACTCCTTTATTTTTTTGTTCCAATATTTTTAAGTCAATTAATTCTTTGATTATCTTATCTTGCTTGTGTCTACCAAGCCCTGTAAGTTCTCCAATTTTTTCTATGGTTTGATAGAACCAACCTTCATTATCTGCTAATCCATCACTAGCTTCAATTAAGATTGTTAGTAAAAAGGCTGATTCTATCCCAAGTTCTTTAACAATTTGTTTATTTAATGTGTAATAGTTACTGGACATCAATAACTGCTTAAATGTTTTTTCTTGCATTTTATCCAGCTCCTTATTTTTTAATAAATTGGTTTTTTAATTAGTGAATATTGTTGAGCTATTTCTTCACAAATTTGTCTTATTTCATATTCTCTAGCTGCTGATAACTGGTCAGCAGTTTCTTTTTTATTTTCTTCAATCATTTCTTGTGTTATCATTTCATTTATTAAATTTGCTAATGCTTTTTCTATTTTTTTTCTATCTTTTATATACATTTAAGCCTCCAATTAATCATTTAAAATATCTTTTAAAGTCCAAATTTCAATGTTCTTTGTGCTTATATATTGCCAAAGAACTTCATCTTCATAGCCATTATCTAACTTATCTTGATATTCTTTTAGAAGCTGTCTTCTCAAATCTTCAAGTTTTTCTACTTTCTTTTCAATATATTCTTTACTTTTCATAATATTATCCTTTCTTTAATTAATTACTTCATTCCTTTATAAAGTTTTTCAAGTTCTTTCATTGCTTCCATTAATTTTGGATGCTTAGAATCCATTATTTTATTTTTTGTTTCTTCATACCAATTCTTGCTAATATCACTATTGAAATAATGTATTCTTTGTATTCCTAATAAATCCATTTTTACTTTTCCTGGTAATTCCACCAAAGCAAATATTATTTTTGTAGTTTCATCTATAAAATATAAATCTTTCATTTTTTATCTCCTTAAAATCTTTTTTTAATTTCTTTTACAAATTCTGTATCAATATTCAAAGCACATGGCTCAATCACAAACCTTTCTGGAAGAATTGAATATTTAATTTCAATTTCCTTTTTTGCTTCTTCCTCGCTTGTAAAAGCTGAAAGAATTGTTTTATCAGCATTAGTAACAATATAAATTGTTCTAAAGTGATCAGGTACTTTGTCTTTTTTCTTAGGCATTCTTATCGCCCACTTTGATGTTACAAGGATAGCCCATTTTCTTAAGCTCATCCTTAATTTCAATAAATTTTGTTGTTTCTCCATACTTGTTAATTAATTTTTGTAGTTCTGATAATCTCATAAATTTTCCTCCTTTTTTGAAGAAAAAACTTGTAGATTATAAGAAAATATGTTATAATTAGTCATAAATTAAATTAGTGAGAGTTTTTAAATTTCACTATTTTGTTAAAAGGGCTTCTGGCAGGTTGTCCTTTTTTCTTTTACTCCTATTATTCATCTTGCATTACTTTTCCAACTATCATTCCTAATTCAAAATAATCATCTTTTATATTTTCTATTGCTATAAAAAATAATTTTTGAAATTCATTAAATTCAATATCAGACATCTTTTCTTCCAATGAACTAAATTTTTCTATAACACTTTCAGTATCACTGTTTGAATTAATATCTAAATAGCCTTTTTCCTTTAATGCTTCAATAAATTTAACTATTTTCTTATTCTCCGTATTTTTTCTCCTCCTAATAATTTTAATAACTTAGTTTTCTATAATATAAAACATTGTTTCTATTTTGTCAAGTTTTTTATATAAAAAATAGCTTTTATTTTTAAAAAGATAGTTTTTATTTTAATATGTATATATTTTAAAATAAAATACTTATATTATATAAAATAAAAATAAAAGTATTGTTTACATTTTAAAAAAGAAATTTATTTTTTTACTTGTGTTAATTACTAAAATGTTATATTATATAAACATAATAATAAAATAACCTAGTAAAAAAGGAGGCATACTATGATAAAAATAAAAGTTTCAGACTTAATGGGAAAACATAAATTAACCATTGCTAAACTTATTGAAAAAGTTGAACTTAGTAGACCAACAATTTCAGCACTTTATCATGAAAAAGTATCAAGAATAGATTTCGATACTATTGAAAAGTTATGTAAATTCTTTAACTGTAAAGTCGAAGATTTAATTGAGTATATTCCAGATGAAACCCAAGAATAGTTTAATCTTTCAGTAGTACAGTCCATAAATTTTTGTGAACTTTGGGGAAAGTTGCTTATGAACCATACTACTTAAAGATTAATTATTTTTTATTTTCAAGGAGGGGTTATTTTGGCTAGATTTTTTATTTATTTATTTTCTTTTATATTTTTTGCATCTCCAAGTGCATTGTATCTTTTATTTAAAAAGGAAGTTCAAGATAAAACTACTAAGAACTTAAAAGTATTATTCTTACTAAAGTTCTTTTTATTTGATTTACTTTTCTATGGAGTAGGGATAATTAAAGGAATAGAAGATAAAGATATAACTATGATATTCTTTGTATTTTTATTTTTTTTTATTGTTAATTTATTCCCTGCTTTAATCTATAGTGTCTATTATCCTAAACTTAAGAAAAATAAAACTGATAAAAATATTATTAAAGAAAATAAAGATGATATTATTTCACAAATTCAAAAAGAGCCATCTTTATTTGATATAGATGTAGAGAAACCTATACCTGTTTCAAATACTAAATCTAAGAAAAATAAAATAGATAAAAATATTATTAAAGAAAATAAAGATGATATTATTTCACAAGTTTTAAAAGAACCACTTTCACTAGAAGAACTCGTACAACTTCTAACAGATGAATATGTAGATACTGGTAGAGTATTATCCTTTGAATATCAAGGTGAAAGAGATTTAATTCCGTTAAATAGGGAAGTTATAATTAGAAAAGTCTATCAAAAAAATAATATTTATTATATGAATGTTATTGATATTGATACTAAAAGACCTAAAATGTTTAGGCTAGATAGAATCATAAGTATCAATTTAGAATAAATACTCAAATAAAGTTCATAAATATTTTATTTTTAAGAAAAAAGTAAAACTCCTATTTTTTTATCTTCTTTAAGCAATATATTTAGTTTTTGATTTTTTCGTCTACTTCTTTTTGATTTTTTCATTCTTAAAATACGATCAATTTTTACTCGGCAAGTTAAAAATTGTAGCAATAACTTTGTTGACCTTAAACTTGGTGGGTATTGACCATTTAAATTTTTCTTAATATCTTTTATAAGGTACACCCGATTTTTTATATAGGTATTTGCTATGATTTTTAATTTGTTTTCTGCTAGATTTCTTTTAATATTTTTTTTGCTTATAACTTTCCTTTTCTTTTGCATTTAAACCAACTCCATATGTTTTGATTAATTTTTTAAATCTCTTTCAATTTCATCAAGTCTTTCGTTTATGTAATCTGCTATTCTTTTTCCTAAAAAATATGCTATTACAATCGTAAATAAAGAAATAGAAAGTATCAAAATTATAATAAGTGCAATTAGTAATAATAAAAATGAATTCATAGGTTTTCCTCCTTCCTAATATAACTAAAAAAATTTATATTGAAATTTTTAAAATAATATGTTAATATACAAAAGCAGAAAGAAATATAATTTCTTTTCATAGATTTAAAGAGTTCTTGGCGGGGCTCTTTTTTTTAGTTGTAAAATTTAAAAATTTCAAGTATAATCTAACTGAAAAAATTAGTCAATTTCTTCTTGACTAACAGCAAGAATACCTAATTTAAAGTATTCTTCCTTAGTGGACATTATAATTTCATCAAATAGATTTAATAGATTTTCTTTAGTTTCTGGTGAAAAATCATTTTTTTCTATTTCAGATCTAAATTTTTTCTCTAATAATAATGAATTTAAGTTTAATTTTTCAGCTGTTTCCAAACCTCTTAAAAATTTGATAAGATGTGATGTTTCCATAGTTATTACCCCCTAATAAAATTTTTAAAATTTATATACAAACTAATATAGTTTATATTTTTTAAAAATATATATTAAATATAAACTTATAAAGTTTATTTGTCAACCTTTTTTTATTTTATAAAGGAGAGAGTATATGAGAACAGCAGGAGAAATATTAAAAGAGTATAGAAAAAACAAAGGTTTTACTGTTGAAGATTTTGCAAAAAAATTAGAGTTATCTGTTACATTTCTGAGATATTTAGAAGTTAATAAAAAATCAATATCAAAAAGAGTTTTAGAAATTTTAAAAACACTATTGGATGAAAAAGACTACATAGACCTATTGGAATATGAGAGATTTTTTGCATTACCTGATCACATAAAAAATGAAGTAGATAAATATATTTCTGATGAAGATTATATTTTTTTAAGAAATTTTCCAGAAGAAAAAAAAGAAAAAATTAAAAACTATATAAAATTTTTAGAATTTGAAGAAAAAGAAAAAAATAATAAATAAATTAGTAAGTATGGTTGAAAGATACTGCAATTTAAAAAAATAAATTTATCAAGTAATAAAAAAATACTTTATTAAAAGAATCGAATTTATAGAAAATGGGGAATTATTGTTCTCCATTTTTTTACTAATTTTTATTTCAAATCCTACATTTATCCTACAACTAATTTTATTTTAATAACTTAATAAAAAAAATTTAATTGACATATAATTTTTTTAAGTTTATAATTTTGTAAAAATTATATATAAAATAAACTTATTTAGTTTTTAAAATAAGAGGTCTGTATGTATGACTATGATTTTAATTATTTAATAAAAATAATCTCAAAAGAAAAAATTATATATGAAAATACTGAATATAAAAATATTATTGCTAAATTTTGTTATTCAGATAAGAGAACATTCAAACAAGGTTATGAGAAACTTTCTAAAAAATATAATGATGAACAATATGAAATTCTTACATATCAAAAAATAAGGAGGAGCTGGTATGAATGCCCAAAGCCAAGAATTCGGATAAAGAAATAGGTCATAATTATTGCAGTTGTGGAGAATACTTATACTCTGAAACAGAAGAAAGAATTAGAGTAGCAAGAGGTAGAAAAGTTACTGTTTATCTCAAAAAAAAGGAATTAGAAATAACTTGTCCACATTGCAATGAAATAATAAAAGTGAAATTCTAATGTATGGACTAGATAGGGCTTGTGTCTTTGTTGATGTCCAGACCGACATTTTGTATGTAAGAGAAAGAATTAAAAAAATGTTTCCTCATTCTTTTTCAGAAAGTCTTTCAAATCATACAAATAATTACAAGATTGATAAAGAAAATATAAATTATATTAAGCTAGAAGAAAAAAAATTAAAAAAGATGTCAACAATAAAAATAGATTTTTCTTATCCACGGTTTTTTGCAGATGATAATATTTTTCCATTGTCTGATGAATTGAAAAAAATTATAGTGGAAGATAATCTAGTAAAATTAATCAATGATTTAATTGATTATGAAATAACTGAAGATGAAGTAAGATATGAATATTTTGAATTTACTACACAAGAGGTAGTTGGAAACTTTTACAAATTTCATAATATTATAAGTTACTTTTTTAAAGCACTTACAAGAAAATATGATGATTTGGATAAGGTTCAATATTATAACTTCAATCAAAATGAAAATAAATTTTATACAACAGGTTTTACATTCCAGCCAATGATCGGGTGGAAAATTAGACTTTATTCAAAAGGTCATGAAAATAATAAAAGAAATATGAGAAAAGTTAAAGGAGCAATCCTTAGACTTGAACACAGATTAACTAAGAAAATTATAAAAAGCTATTTTGAATTTAATTCAATAAAATATATAACAATAAAAGACATAAAAGATTGCATTCAAAACACAATATCACAGACTTTAGGAAAAATACTGATTGAAGAGGTAGAAAAATCAGTTGAAGTCCTTAAAGAAAAGTTTATAAATTTTAGATGTCAAGATTTAGATTCACTAATTAGAGATAATTTAGAGTGGATATTTGACTACAAAATAGTTGATGATATTGTTACTAGCAGTAGCGATAAATGCTACAGACAGGTTGTTTTTTATCGTAGTAAGATAAAAGATATCCTTACTCATTCACAACAAAGAGCATCTCCACAAAGAGATTTTTTTTCTAACATAGAGAGGCTCGAACTATTCTTCGCAAATCTAATACTCTTTAATTGCAAAGTCAAATGTGATACCAAAAATCATTTGGCATTTTTTTGCAAAAAATAGGAAGAAAAAACTTCCTATTTTCACACATTCAAAAAAATTTTTCCATTTAATATCAATGCTTTTTAATAGTTTTCTCGCGTGATAATAATGTGAGGCACTTTAATCCTGAAACTGAAAATATAATTATTTGTTTTTATAATGCAAAGATTTAAAACAATTTAGAACAGGGAGGACTATGGAAATAATTAAAATCAATTTAGATGTTTTAAAAGAAAATCCAAATAATCCTAGAAAAAGTACAGATAGTCAAATTAATCTATATAAAAACTTATTAGATAGATTTGGTTGTGTATTTCCAATAATAGTTGATGCTAATAATTATGTTGTTAGTGACTATGCAAAAGTAGAAGCAGCAAAAATATTAGGAGTAACTGAAATTGAATGTATTTCCATTGAAAATTTAACTGAAAATGAAATACAAACAATAAGAATTGGAGAAGCAAGGGCAATAGAGCTAGGCGAATGGGATTATCAAAAATTATTTGAAGAACTGACAAAACTAGGAGAAAACCTAGAATTAACAGGATTTAATATAGATGAGATTGAAGCATTATTACCTGGTGAAGTTCTTGATGAAAATGAAATAAAAGAAATAGATATTCCTGATGTTGAAGAAAACTATTTTTCAAAGCAAGGGGATATTTGGTTATTAGGAAAACATAAACTTATGTGTGGAGATTCAACTAATTTAGAAGATGTTAAAAAATTAGTTGGTAATGAAACTATGGATTTAATGGTTACAGACCCACCATATAATGTGAACTATGAGGCAACAAATGGAAACAAAATTAAAAATGATAATATGAGCTCTGAAAACTTTTATAGATTTTTATTAGATTTTTATAAAAATTCTTTTGAAGTTATGAGAGCTGGTGCAGCTTATTATATTTTTCATGCTGATAGTGAAACAAAGGCATTCAGAGGAGCATTGGAAGAGGCAGGATTTAAAATATCACAATGTTTAATCTGGGTAAAAAATCAATTTGTTCTATCAAGACAAGACTACAATTGGAGACATGAACCTTGTCTTTATGGCTGGAAAGAAGGAGCAGCACATTATTTTATAAAAGATTTTACACAGGATACAGTAATAGAAAAAGATTTAAAAGCTATTGAAAGTTATAGTAAAAAGGAACTAATTAATATTTTAAAACAGATGTTAAGAGAGCAAGAAAGCATAATTAGAGAGAACAAACCATTAGTAAATGATGTTCACCCAACAATGAAGCCAATCAAATTAATTGCTAGATTAATTCATAATTCTAGTAAAAAAGATTGGAATATTCTTGATTTATTTGGTGGGTCAGGAAGTACATTGATTGCAGCAGAGCAATTAAACAGAAAAGCATTTTTAATGGAATATGATCCTAAGTATGCTGATGTAATAGTTAAAAGATATAGAAGTTTAGGTAAGTTAGACATTATTTTACAAAGAGAAGGTAAGGAATACAAGTGGGAGGACATAAAAGATGAGTTAATCAGTGAGGCATAGAGATGAGTAAGTCAGATAATTTTAATGAGAAACAATTAAAAGTCTTAGAAATATATGTAGAACTAGAATTGATTAAGTTCAGTAAAAAGAAAAAAGACTTTTATGATGAGATACAAAAAAGAACTAAATATAACAAAAATACTATTATCTCTTGGATAAATAGATATCTTGTTAAGTATAAAGAAATCAGAGCAGAAATAGTTGAAAAACAAAATGCAAAGATATGCAACTTTGAGGGCTTGACAGAAAAACAAACTAAATATGTTATATACCGAATGTCTGGAATTGGAAAAGAAGAGGCAAAGGAAAAAGCTGGTTACAGTGAAAAGACAAAAGCAGCAAACATAGAAAGAAGTCCAAAGGTTGCAACTAAGATAACAGAATTAAGAGAAATACTATTTCAAGATACGCAATTAGGGATATTAAGTATAGCAACAAGATTAAATAAAATTTTAAATAGTGCAATAGAAGGAGTAGATATCATTGAATACATAGATGAATCTAGTCCTGATGGACACACAGTAAGCAAGAGAGTACGAAAGGACAAACCACTATTAGCAGGAGTAGCAGCAGCAAGAGAGTTAAACTCAATGCTAGGTTACAGAGTAACTGATGAGGCTAAACTGAAAGCTGTGATAAACAGTGAAAATGATACAGCTGTGAGTGATGAAGACTTCGAGTAATTAAAAAGGTACTGTGACAAAATTTTTTTATTAGAGGGTGCGGCTGGAGGCTCGGAACTTTTCAAATACGAAATTTTTTGATTTCCTTCCCAGTTCCAAATTTTATATATACGCATGGGAGAAAATATGATACTTGCAAATGAAAAACAATTATCAAAAATTCTTAATATTTCTGACAGAAGAGTTAGAGAATTATTCAAGGATTATAAAACAGAAAATGGAAGTTACCCTCTTATTAAATGTGTAACTGAATTTATAAATCAAACCAGGAGTGGAGATATAAACCTGGTAACACAAAAAACTCTTGCAGAAATTTTAGGGCTTAGTGAAAAAACAGTTAAAGAACTTGCAAATCGTGGAGTGTTAGAAAAAAATTCTAATGGTCAGTTTGATTTGAAAGATAGTTTAAAAAAATATTTAACTGTTACTGATGAAAGAAATAAGAAAAAAGCAGTTGAAAGAGAGTTACAACAATATAAACTTGAAATTTTACAGGACAAATATCACTTAGATGAAGATGTCAAATATGTTTTAACTGATATTTTAATTAAATTCAAAGCAAGATTACAAGCAACAGCTATAAAAATTGATAATGAAATTGATGAAATATCAGGAGCTAATAGGATAGATTTTTTAAAAAATACATTAATAGACTGCTTGGAAGAATTAGCAAATTATGATCCACCAAGTAACAGGAGAAAAACAAAAGATGTATGAAAGAACTAGGGAATTAATAAGAGAATGTTTAAGAATATTAAGGCAACCTCCACTTGTAAGTATTATGGAATGGGCAAATCAATATAGAGTTTTAGATACAACATCAGCAAAAGAAGTTGGTAAATTCAATGTTGAAAGAACACCATATATGATAGAAATATATGAAAAAATAACAAAAGGAGAAACTAAGCAAGTTACATTGATGATGGCAGCTCAACTAGCAAAGAGTGAATTAATCATCAATACAATTTTGAGATATGCTCATTTAGATCCTTGTCCAATGTTAATAGTTCAACCAACTGATGAAATGGCTAGAAGTTTTTCAAAGGAGAGAATACAACCAGCCATAAATAATTCTATATTGCACACAATTATTAAAGAACCTAGTAAAAAAGACTCTGGAAATACTGTTACACACAAAATGTTTCCAGGTGGATATATAGCTTTTGTTGGAGCTAATTCACCATCAAAATTAGCTGCAAGACCAATTAGAAATATATTTCTTGATGAAGTAGATAGATATCCAAAGAGTTCAGGAAATGAAGGAAGTCCTATTTCGCTTGCTAAAAAGAGAACTTCCACATTTGATGATATTACAAAACACATTATTACAGGAACTCCAACAGTGAAAGGAAGCTCTGAAATAGAAGATGAATATAACAATTCAAGTCAAGCTGAATGGTATATTCCTTGTCCTAACTGTAAGAAAGAACAGACTTTTAAATGGGGAAATATAAAATTTGAACTTGATGGAAGTAATGTAAGAATGGTTTGTCCTGATTGTGGTAAAGCATTTAATGAAAAAGAGTGGAAAAAAGGTAATGAAAAAACTGGAAGATGGATACATAAATATCCTGAAAGAACAAAAAATCTAGGTTACCACCTGAATGGACTAGCTAGTCCATTTAGAAACTGGGAATCTATTGTTCAAGAATGGCTAGAAATTAAAGGAGATGTTGAAAAACTAAAAGCCTTTATAAATACGGTTCTAGCTGAAACATTTGAACAAGAATATACAGGAAGGTTAGATCCTAAGAAACTTATTAAGAGGACTAGAGAAAAATATAGTTATATTCCTGATAAAGCTTTAATTTTAACAGCAGGAGTAGACATCCAGGATAAGTGGATAGCTATTGATATTAATGCTTGGGGTCTTGGATATGAAAGCTGGGGAATGGAATACATAATTTTACATGGAGATTTGAACCAGCAAGAAATCTGGGACAGATTGGATAAAGTCCTAGATAAAGAATATTTTTACCAAAATGGGGATAAATTAAAAATTTATGCTGCTTGTATTGATACAGGTGGGCATCACACTCAAAAAGTTTATGACTTTGTAAGTCCTAGACAATACAGAAGAATAATTGGTATTAAGGGACTTGGTGGAGAAAATGTTCCAATTAATAATGGATTCAGAAAAACTAAAAATAAAGAAATAGATTTATTATCTATAGGCTCTAATGCACTAAAAGATGTGGTTTCTGGAAGACTAGATGCAAGAATTAATGAGGAAGGTTACTGCCATTTTAATGGAGAATATGGAAAAGGATATGATTTAGAGTATTTTAAATCCTTAACAGCTGAAATAAAAGTTCAAGAAAATCGGAAAGTGGTTTGGAAAAAAATTCAAACAAGGAATGAAGGTTTTGATTGTAAGTGTTATGCAACAGTTCCATTTTATGTGTTTAGAATAGAACCTGAAAATTTAGTAAATCTTAGCAGAGCAGAATTATTAGAATTATCAATTAATGGAGTTTTAGCACCAAAGAAACAAGAAATAGCTATTGACAGAAAAGGGGTTGAAGTATGAGGAATATAGCAAGTTTTGAAAATAAATTAATAGAAATAGAGGAAGCTGAGGAGGATCTTATTCTACATGGCTCTGCCTGGTTTGCTGGTGTTGAATTTTTAAAAGAAAATCCAGCTGATATCAAAAAATTGGCTGATTTAAAAGAACATTATAAGAAAAAAATAGATGAAATTTTAAATACAAAAATAACAGTCCAGGAGTGTGAAAGATATATAAGACTTTATTTAGAAGCAGAGGAAGCAGTTCTAAAAGGTCAAGAATATACAATAGATGGACAGAATTTAAAAAGAGCTGATTTGGAACAAATAAGAAAAGGTCGGATTTGGTGGGAAAATAAAAAAGCTCAAATAGAGAGTGGAACAGGAGAAGGAATAAGATTTTTTCAAATAGTTCCTCATGAGTTTTAGGAGAAAGTATGAAAAAAGTTAATACTGAAATAAATAAATTAAACCAGGAACTAAAAACAGAAGAAATTAGATACAAAATAGAAGCTATAAGACAACAAAGAGAATTTCTTAATTATAGTCAATCTGGTGCTAGTACAACTAAGATAGCATTTAGGAATGTTTATAGTTCATTAGATACAACCAAAGATGATATTGAAGATAATAAAGAAATCTTAATGGCTAGGTCAAGGCAACTTTTTATGGGAAATCCAATTTCAAGAGGAGCTATTTTAAAAATAAGAACTAATGTAGTTGGAGAAGGGCTAAAGCTAAAGAGTAAGATTAAAAAAAATCTTTTAAATTTAGATAATGATGAAGTTGAAAAAATTCAAAAGCAAATAGAAACTATTTGGGATTTATGGGCAGATAGTGTTGAATGTGATTTTCAAGGTGAGGACACATTTGATTTTTTGCAGGATTTAGCAATAATTACTTATTTAATGGATGGAGAATGTTTTATAAATCTTCCGTATCATCAAAGAAAAGGAGAACTATTTGATTTAAAAATTCAATTTTTAGATTCTGCTAACTGTGAAGCACAAGAAAGTAATGACTACTTATATGAAGGTGTTGAAACAGATAAAAATGGAGTAATAATAGCATATCATTTTAAAGATAGGCACAATGAATATACTAGAATACCTGTTTTTGATTCAACAGGTAGAAGACAAATATTAAAAATCAATGAAAAAGAGAGAGTAAATCAATTAAGAGGAGTTCCTTTATTAGCACCTGTTTTAGAAATTTTATCTCAATTATCAAGATTTACAAATGCTGAACTTATGAATGCAGTTGTTAGTGCGATGTTTACTGCTTTTATAAAACAAGACAACAATACAGGAAATACTGGAAAAGTTTTAGGTGTTGGAGAAGACAAATTTAAAAAACCTAATGGAGATCAGGGAAAAAAATATGAAGGAACTGAATTAAGTATGGGGTATGGAAACTTTGGAGTATTGGAACCAGGACAAGATTTAGTTTTTGCAAATCCAAATAGACCAAATTCAAGGTTTGAAGTCTTTTTTAATGCAATGCTTAAACAAATAGGAACTGCCTTAGAAATTCCATTTGAAGTTTTATTAGCTGCATTTAATGCCAGTTATTCTGCTTCAAGAGCAGCTCTTTTAGAAGTTTGGAAAATGTATCGTAGAAGGAGAAAATGGTTAGCAAAAAAGTTTTGTCAACCTATATTTGAGCAAGTGATAGAAGAGGCAGTCCTAAAAGGTTATATAGATTTACCAGGTTTTTTAGAAAATCCAATAGCCAAAAAAGCATATTTAGGAGCTGTTTGGTATGGAAATTCACCTGGACAAATAGACCCTGTAAAAGAAGTTACAGCATCAGTAGTAAAAATAAATAATGGATTATCAACAAGAGAAAGAGAAGCTACTGAATTAAATGGTAGTGATTGGAATGAAAATTTAGATCAATTAGCAATAGAAAATAAAAAGAAAAAGGAGGTTGGCTTAGATGGAAATATTAAACCAAGCAAGAAAGAATAAAAATGAATTAAATATTCAAATATATGGTCAGATTGGGGGCTTTTCTTGGTTTGATGAGCCTGTAAGTGCAGACCAGGTATATAAAGAACTTGAAAATTTTGGAAATGATATAGATGTTATAAATCTTTATATCAATAGTCCAGGAGGTTCTGTAACAGAAGGATGTGCAATTTATAGTGCTTTAAAAAGACATAAGGCAGTAAAAAATGTGTATATTGATGGACAATGCTCATCAATAGCCTCAGTTATAGCAATGGCTGGAGATAAAATAGCAATGAGTCCTGTTGCAAATATGATGATACATAATCCAATTACAGCATTAGCTGGAGATGCTCAAGAAATGAGAAAAACTGCAAACATTTTGGATATTATGAAAGAAACAATAATTAATGCTTATGTTACAAAGTCTCATTTAAGTAGAGAAGAAATATCTGAATTAATGAATACAACAACTTATTTTACAGCTGATCAAGCTATTGAAAAAGGATTTGCAACAGAAAAAATTGTATTTGATATTAAAAATTCTGAATTTTCAAACTTGGAAAACTTTAAAATAAGAGCTAAACAAATTACTAACAGTGGAAACACTGAAAAAAAAGGAGGAGAGAGCATGGGAGCAAAAAACATGCAGGAGCTAGAAGCTCAAAATAAAGAATTAGTAGAAGATATAAGAAAGGAGGCTATAGCACAGGAAAGAAAAAGAATAAATGACTTAGATGCACTTAATGAACAAACACAAGGCAAATGTAAAGAAATTATAGATGCAGCTAAGGAATCTGGTAAATCAAAAGCTGATATTGTTGAAGATGTACTAGCAAAATTTATTGAAAACAAAGGAACAGAAGAAAAAACTAAAGTTCCTGAAAATAAAAATCCTGCTGATATTTTAAATACTAGAAGAGAAGAAAGTAAACAAATAGAAATAGACAATAGAACACCTGGGCAAACTGATGATACAAAAAATTTGATAGCTGATATTGTAAATATGGCAAATGAAGATTAGGAGGAAATATGAAAAGTAAAAAAGAAATACATGAAACAAGTAATTTGAAAAGAGATTTACAGTTTCCATTTTACACAGAAAAAGTGGAATTTGAAGCTGGAGAATATAAAATGGGAGATTTGGTAGAACTAACAACAGCTGGAAAAGTTAAAAAACTGGCTACTGCAGCTGAAATATATGGTGTAGTAACAGATGATTTTACTGCTGATAGTAACGATAAGAAAAGCACTATATATTTGACAGGTTCTTTTAATGAAAAATATGTAGATTTTAATGGTAAAGATAAAGCTGAAGTAAAAAGAGCAGCAAGAAAACTTTTAATAATGATTAGATAAATGGGAGGAAATATGTCATCAAAAATATTTGGATTAATAGCATTAACAACAATAATAACACAAACAAAAGCACCTAAAAATTTTCTATATAACTTATTAATAGGAGAAGAAAAGGCTGAAAAAGTTGAGAAATTAGAAATACATACTAAAGAAGCTGGAAGAGAAAAAGCTCCACTTGTTGGAAAAAGAGAAAAAGGAATTTTTATAGATAAAACTGCATGGCAAGCACAAATAGTTGAACCAGCATATATAAAATTACAAACAGTTAATGAAGCTGAAGCTTTACTAGAACAACAATTTGGACAAGTTAAGTATGCAGAACCACAAGATGTTGGAAAGAAAACATTAGCAGATGCTATGAAAAAATTTAAAGAAATAGGTTTTAGAACAAGACAATGGATGTTAATAGAAACTTTAATGACAGGAACTTGTCCTATGGAAGAAGGAACTCAAGGAGTTAAATATGGAGATGTAAATAAGGAAGTTTTAACTGGAAATGATCTTTTTACTAGCCCTAATTGTGACCCTATAAAATATCTTAAAAACAAACAAACTGAAATTCAAAAACAAACTGGAATAGTAATAGATACAGTTGTAATGTCACCTGATGCAGCTGATGCATTTTTAGAAAATCAAAAAGTAAAAGATTATTTAAATACTAGACATGCAAATTATGTTCGTGTAAATGATTCTAATCCAGAAAATGAAGATGGTAAAAAGGAAATAGCTTGGATTCCTACACTTGGAATAACAGTTTATTCTTTTGTTGATTGGTATGATGATATGGAAACTGGAAATACACATCAGGTTATCCCTGAAAAAACTTGTATAGGTATGAAAGCAAAAAGTTTTTCTTTTAAATATGCTGCAATGACTTTAAGACCTGAACAAGGAAAACCTGCTCAACTTCTTGTAAAAAAAGAAGTTGTTAGAAAATGGTATCCAGATACTAGTGAAGATGAGGAATTACAATACTTCTCAAGACCATTATGTATGCCTAATAAAGATGTTAAATCTTGGTTCATTGCAACAGTAATTTAAGGGAGTGATTAGATATGAAAAAAATGAGAGCTATTGAAAATATAAAAGTTGAAGAAACATTATATAAACCAGGAGAAGAATTTGAAATTGCTGAGGAAGAAACTCAAAGATTAATTAATTTAGGAGCTGCTGAGTTCGTTAGTAGCGAAATAGAAACAGCTGATAATGAGGGAACTAACTCAGAAGAAGAAACTAATGTTGGTGGATTAAAAGAGGCAAAGACATCTAGAAAAGGTACAAAAAATGAATAACACTTTTAAAGATGATATTGATAAGACCTTTTTTACAGATTTTGCTGAAAAAATTGACCTCTCAGGGATAAAACTTAAGGCAGTAATAACAAAAGTACAAAGTAATCCAAAATTGACAGGAAAATTTAAAGAAAATCTTGACTCTACTACATTAATAAGAAATGGTTTAAAAGTCTCTATTAAAACTAGAGACTTACCAACTTCTATTTCTATTGAAGTAGGAGAAGAAATAAAAATTAATAAAATTTCTTATTATGTTTTTGATATTGAAAAAAGACATGGAATGACACATATATATGCACAAAAATATGAGGGATAGATATGTATACTCTTGAAATATCAGATGAAAGTTTAAAAAAACTTGAAAAAATTGGTAAAGAATTTTCAGGAATGGATAACAAAATTGTAAAAGAAGCACTAAGAAAAGCCCTTAATTATGCCAAAAAAGAAGAAAAGAAGTTTATAAAATCTAGGTATTCTTTGCAACAAAAAGTTGATGCTAATTCTTTAAAATCAAAAATAACATCAACTGATGGCGTTCTTTTAGGAAGTACTAAAAGAAATAAAGTTTCTGAATTTGTAATATCTAAACCAAACCCTGGAAAGAGCAAACAATATATAAAAACCAAAATAGTAAAACCAAGACCAGAAATGACTTGGAAGACATTATTTTGGGCTTTTTGGAAAAATGGTAATCCTAAACTTATGTTTAGAGTAGGAAAAGAAAGGCATAAGATAACATTAGCAACCTCTTTATCTGTAAGAAATATGGGATTACAGATTGATAATGAAAAAATATATGAAGAAATTCAAAAAATATTTTCAAAAGTTTTAGAAGAAAGGATAGATGAATTATGGAGGGAATAAATCCATTAAAAAAGAACAGTTTAGCATTAGAAGGTGTTATAAAAAAAGCATTTTCAGAAGCTAAAATAGAAAATTTTAAATTTTTTAGAAGTTATATTCAGCCTGATAATCTTGAAAATAGAATAAATAATGCTGGAAGTAATAAAGAAAATAAGTTCCCATTTGTTATTATAAGACCAATAAAATCTGTACAAAAAACTAAAAATGGGGTTACTTCTAAAATTGCTACTTTTCTAATTAGATTGGGAACAGAAAATAAGAACTATGAAGAGGGATTTTATGAAATAGCTGGAATAGCAGAATATTTAGTAGCATATTTTACAAAGCATTCATCAGCTATTGAAAGAAAAGATGGTTTTAGTTATTCAATAGATTTAGATACAATTGAATCTTACTTAAATGAAGAAATGACTGGAGGAGATTATTGGGTTTATGATATTCTTTTACAATTAAATATTCCAACTGTTCCACATACAGCATATATAGAAGAAACCAAGAGAGAAGTTTCAAATGAAAAGGAGGAAAAATGGCAGAATTAAAAAATAATAAAGAAAAAGAGAAACCAGTAGTAACTGAAACAATAAATAACACAGAAACAAATGTGAACAGTGAAACAGGTAACATAGAAGCAGTTACACAAAATCAAGTAACAGCTGAAGTAAAAACAGAAAAAAATGAAGCAAAAAAAGAAGATAAAACTTATATCTACATTGGTGAAGAACTTACAAAAGATGGTTTTATCTTAAAACATAAAGGTTTCTATACTTCAGAACAGTTAAGCAGAATAGAAACTGGAATATCAAATTATGATGAAATCAAAGAAAATTTCATAGATTTAGATGAATACAGTGAAAATAGATAGGAGGAAAAATGGCAAAGTTTCAACATGGTACAAGTTATAAAGAAATGCCTTCAGGCTTAAAAATATTTGCAGAAACTCAGACACCAACTGTAATAGTTGGAACAGGAACTATTAACATGGGAGATATGAGCTGTGTTAATAAACCTATTCTTATTCAAAACTCAAAAGATGCAGCTACTTATTTTGGAGGAGCTAATAACATAAAAGGATTTACAATCAATGAAGCATTATATCTAGCTTTTAATGTGTATAATGTAAAACCAATTATTGTTATAAATGTTTTAAACCCTAGTGAGCATAAAACTGCTCATACTGAACAAGATATTGTTGTAAAAGATTTTAAAGCAACTCTTGAAAAGATTGGAATTATAAATGATGAAAATTTGATTATTAAAAATGGTGAAACATCTACATTGATAGCAAAAGAAAAATATTCTTGTTCATTTGATAATGAAGGAAAATTAATAATTACATTAGCAAAAACTGAAACATCAGTTAAAAAATTAGAAGTTTCATATAATTTCTTAGATGTTAGCAAATTAAAAGAAACTGATGTAATCGGAAGTATAGATCCACAAACATTAGAAGCAAAAGGACTTGAATGTTTAAAGGAAATATTCCCTAAATATTCAATGATACCTAGTTGTGTAGTTGCTCCTGATTTTTCAACAGCAAAAATAAGAGTAGCATTAGATGCTAAATCAGCTGTTATAAATGATAAATGGGCATCTATGTCAATTCCTGAAATGCCAAATACAACAAAGTATGGAGAAGTTATAGCATTTAAGAAAGAAAAAAATTATATAGATGCTGACCAAGCAATCACTTGGGGTTGTCCTTATCTTGAAGATGAAGTATTTCACTTCTCAACAGTAATGGCACTACACATGCAATCAGTAGATGCCAAATTTGATGGTGTTCCTTGTGAAAGTCCTTCAAATAAAAATGTCAAAATGCAAGGTGTTGGATATTATGAAGGAGCTACATTTAAAAGAGTTAATTTAGATGAAGCAGAAGCTAATTTATTGAATGAAAATGGAATTTCTACAATAATTAGACAACCAAATGGAACTGTGTTCTGGGGAAATAGAACCTCTGTATTTCAACCTGGTGGAGAAACAGATCCAAAAGATGTTTGGATACCTGTTAAAAGAATGTTCAAATATATAGGAAACACTATAATGTTGAATAACACTGTTGAAGTTGATAAGGGAATGACACCTTCACAAGCTAAAAGTATAGAAACTAATATAAATGTTTGGCTTAACTCTTTAACTAATGATAATAAGTTACTTGGTGGAAGAGTTGAATTTAAACCTGAAGAAAATTCTGAACAAGATATGATAGCTGGGAAATTCAAATGGCATATTTACTTAGGTGCAATTATCCCAGGTGAAAGTTTAGAGTTTAGATTAGAGTATGATGCTAAATATTTAAAATTATTATTTCAAAGATAGGAGGGCTAAATGATAAGGTCAACAATAATTGAAGATGCAATTATAAGATTAAATGGAACAGATGAGTTAGTTGGAATAGCAACTATAACATTACCAGATATAGAACATAAGACTGAAACTATAAGTGGACTAGGTGTAATAGAACATGATGAACCTATTCCGACAGCATTTAATGCTATGAAATTACAGTTAAAATTTATGAATAGATGTAAGGACATAGCATTTGAATATGGGAGTAATGTTAATTTAACAGCAAAAGCAGCAATATTAGTTGAAGATTCTGAAACTCATAATAATGATGAAGTTGAAGCCATTTATTCTTTTAAAGGAAAAAGAATAAAAACAAGTGGTGGAGATATAGGAAAAGCTGTAAAAAATGAAACAGAATTAGAGTTTTCATTGACTTATTATAAAGAAGAAATTCAAGGAAAAGTTATACATGAAATTGATGTCTATAACAAAAAAGCTGTTGTAAATGGTAAAGATTTATATGAAAAAGTTAGAAGTATTTTATCTTAATAGGAGGAAAAAATGGGAGATTTTAATAAAGAATTAAGAGAGGCAAATGCAGAAATAAATAAAAGAAATGGAGTAATTGAATCAGTAGTTGATGAAAAAAAAGATGATATTGAAGAACCTAAAAAAGAAAAAGGTTTAGTTAGAAAAGTTAAACTTTCTGATGGTAGAGAAATAACATTTGATTTTGGAAAATTAACTGGAAATTCAATTATTGAAATAAAGAAAAATTATGGAAAATTGAGAAAAAAATCAGCAACATTGGTAGAGGAATTAGATGATTTTTATTATATGCTAGTTGCAGAATATGTATCTGCACATTCGCATGAAACATTCTTAAAACTTTCATATAAAGATTTTGCAAAGGTAAGAGATGAAGTTAGAGATTTTTTGCAGGAAGATTAATAGAAGATCTTGAAAGAGAACATGCAAAACTTTTAGATGAATTAATAGTAGAACTTAACAATCCATTAGGAGTGAATATGAATATTTCATACTCATACTTAATGGGTTGTGATATATACAGAATAAGAGAACTTGTAGAAACAGTTGAAGAAACTCTAAGAAAAAGAAGGAGGTGATATTGTTGGGAAAGAAAATGGATTTGATTATGAGAGTGCAAGGAGTTATTGATAAATCTTTACCTGGTAATTTAAAAAAATTAGCTAATGAAGTTAAAAATTTAAGAGTTGCTAGGCAGAAAATGGAAAAGGCTCAAAGAAGTTTAAAAGCTCAAAAAGAACTAAACAAGGAGATAATGAACAATGTTTCTAAGTATAGAAAGCTTAGAAATGAATTAAAGGCATTAGATGAGATAAAAAAGAGAAATAATAGTCTTACTGATGCTGAAAAAAAGAAATATGAAAGCTTAACCAAAAAAGCTAAAGCCTTAGAAACAACTATAAAAGCACAATCTAAATCATTCCAAAAGTATGGAATGGAACTTAAAAAATTGAAAATTCCTTTTGATAATTTGCAAAGTGAAATTGACCAAACTATAAAAAAAGAAAAGGAATTAATTGCTCAACAAAAAATAGTTGCTAAAAGTCAAGGTTTTTTTAAAGGTGTCAAAGATAAAGTAAAAACTGGAATGAAAGTTGCAGCAGTTGCTACCATAGGTGCAGCAATTGGGATAGGAACTTCTTCTGTTAAAGAATATTTAGAATTTGATAAACAAATGATAAAAGTTAAGGCTTTAACAGGAGCTACAGCTGAAGAGTATGAAGCTTTAAAGAAAAAAGCAATGGAAGTTGGAAAAACAACAATATTCACCTCTGAAGAGGCAGCAATAGGGATGCAAAAATTTGCTTTAGCTGGTCATAAAACTAAACAAATAATAGAAGAAATACCACCAATTTTTGATTTAGCAGCAGCTTCTGGAGAAGATTTTGTTATGATAGCTGATATGATATCAGATCACATGAAAAATTTTAATATAAAAACAAGTGATATGGGGCATGTTGCAGATGTTTTAGCTAATACTGTTTCAAATACCAATGTAAATGTTCAAATGATTAGTGAGTCTTTGAAATATGTTTCAAATAGTGCAATGTCAGCAGGAATGGATTTAGAAACTACAGCAGCAGCAATTGGTTTAATGGGAGATAGTGCTTTAAAATCAGGACGTTCAGGAAGATATTTAGTAGATGCATTGTCAAGCCTAAAAGAAGCTAAAGTTCAAAGAGCATTAAAAAAAATGGGAGTTAATGTCTTAGATGCTCAAGGAAAATTTGTTGGTTTTACTAATGTGATGAAACAACTAGATAAAGTTATTGATAAAAATAATCCTTTTAAAACACAAGGACAGCTAATAGAAATATTTGGAAAACAAGGTTCAGAAGCATTTATGAATATTCTTATGGCTGAGAAGGAAATAAATGGTACAACTTATAAAGGAGTAGAAGCATTAGAAAAATTTATTGAAGCCAATAGGAATGCTATTGGTAAAGCTAAGGAAATGTCAGATACCATTTTGGATAGTCCCTCTGGGAAATGGGCATTATTACAGTCAGCAATTTCAGACGTAAAGTTGAAAATAGGACAAGCTATTTTTACAAAAGGTGGAAAGCAATTAATTGATATAGCTATTGAATGGTTAAATGAACTTTCAAATGTTCTTTCTGGAAATTTTAATGATACAAAGGCTAATAAATTTTGGCAGTCTTTTATAGAAAATGGAAAAATATTTTTAGATGCAATGATAAAAGTTGGGACAGTACTTTGGGGAATTTTTAGAATTCTAAATACAATAGGAATAGATAATATTATAGTATTTCTAACAGTTTTTAGTGTAACATCTAAAGTAATTAAATTTATTGGAGCATTTCAAAAGCTTACAACAACAGTACAGGCTGCTGGTGGAGTCATGGCAGTATTAAAAGCAGGAATAACTGCTTTAGGAGGTCCAATTAGTTTAATAATTGCTGGAATAGCTGTTCTTGGATACATTATTTATAAATATTGGGATGAAATAAAAGCATTTGTAAAAGCTATTCCTGGATTTTTAGCAGAATTCTTTACAGGTGTTTGGAATGTACTTAGTGGAGTTATTGGAGCTATATGGCAAGGTATTGTAGATTTATTTAATTGGATATTAAATAAAATTACTTGGCTATGGGATAAGATTGTTGGAGTTTTTTCAACTTTATGGTCAGTACTTACTAAGATTTTTAGTGCTATTTGGGATAAAGTTACAGGTTTCTTCCAAGGTCTATGGGAAAGTATAACTGGACTTTGGGATAAAGTAAAAACTGGATTTTCTGAAAGATTTACAGCAATGTTAAATTCTTTTAAAGATACTATTGCTAGTATTGCAGAAAAAATAAAAGGCTTTTTTGCAAAACCTTTTGAACTTATGTCAGATGCAATAGCTGGTGCAAAGGAAAAAGCTTTAGATTTTGCAAGAAAAATACCAGGAATGAAATACATCATTGGAGAAAAAGAAAATATAGGAACTACAAAAGCTACAATAAATGGAAGCCATGCTAATGGATTAAATTATGTGCCATTTGACGGTTATATTGCTGAGTTACACAAAGGTGAAAGAGTTCTTACAAAAGATGAGAATGAAAGTATCTTTGGAAGTTTAAGAAATAGACTTCAAAATGCTACTCAAAGTAGTAAATCAGAAAATAGCACAAGTAGTGAAAAGTCTATTACTTATCAAATTTACAATAGTTTTACTTTTAATGGAGTATCTGAAGATACTAAAAATAGCATTATAGAAAATTTACAAGAAAAGTTAAATGAACTTCAAAGACAATTAGAAAAAATGAAGGAGGAAAGAGAAACTTATGCAAGAACAAGTTTATAAGACAGAAGCAGGAGATACTTGGGATCTAATTGCTTTTAAACTTTTTGGAAATGAAAATCTTATGAAAGAGTTATTAGAAGAAAATATTGAACTCTCTGAAATAGTTATCTTTCCAGCTGGAGTTGAACTTTCTATTCCTGAAATAAAAGAAGATAAAAAGAGAGGTGTTGCTCCATGGCTAGTTCAAACTTAGTTAGGAGAGCCTCTCCTACCTTTTTTATAGATAATAAAGATGTAACTGAAGAATTATTAAAACATATAGTTGATGTTGAAATTATAGATAATTTAGAAGGTACATTAGATGAAATTATAATAAAACTTAATAATGAAAATAATAGATTTCTAACAACAAACTGGGCTATTCCAAAGGGAACTCAAATAAAGTTTGGAATAAAAACTCTTAATTGGAATAGTGAATTTGAAGGAGAAAGCCAAAGTGATGTAGGAATTTTTAATATAGATATAAGACAATTCAACAGAAAAACAGCAACATTTAAAGGAATATCTGGTCCACTTAATTCAAGGGATGTTAAAAGGTCTAAGATATGGGCTAATATCTCTTTAGAAGCACTTGGAAAAGAGTTTGCTGATAAATATAAGCTAAAGTATTTTTATAAAGTAAAAGATAATATCACTTTAAAAAATATAAAACAAGAGGAAGAGGAAGATTTCTCCTTCTTAAATAAGATTGCCCAGGATGAAGGAGTAAAGTTAAAAATATCTAGTGGAATCCTTATCTTATTTGAGGAAGAAATACTATCAGAAAATACTCCTCTTTTAAGTATTAGCTTGAACAATGTTGAGGAATTTGAAATAAAAGATAAATCTAATGATATTTATGATGCTATTGAAGTTAAATACTTTAATACTAAAAAACAAAAAGAAGAAAAAGCAATCATAACAAAACATGAACTTGAAACAGGACAAAAGTCTGATAATTATAAAAAGGTTTATGCTTTAAAATCCAGGGCTAAAAGTGGAGATTTAAAAAAATTAGCAAAGAAAACTCTTGAAAATGTCAATAAAAGAGAGATAGAAACAACTTTAAAAATTATTGGATGTAAGGAGTTATATTCTGGTTGCATTATAGCCCTATCTGATGCAGGAGAATTTTCAGGAAACTATGTAGTAACTAGACTACAACACAATTTCCCAAAATTTACTACATCTATTGAAATGTACAAAATAAAAAAAGATATGAAAGAGGAGAAAAAATAATGATTTCAGTTTTAAAAGGAACAGTAGGAATTATACAAAGTATCAATACAGCTGATTATACTGCTACTGTACAACTTCCTGAATACAACAATCAAATAACAGAGGGATTACAGATTTTGTCTCCTATAACATTTGGAAATAAAATAACTTCTATTCCAAAAGTTAATACTCCTGTATTTTGCATATTTCTAGGAGATGATACAGAAAGAGGTTTTATAATTGGAAGTTATTTCTCTGATAAAAATGTAAGTAATTCACAAGAAGATGAATATAGAATAGATTTTCAAGGTTCAAGTTTAATAGTAAAAGAAGATGGGAATATAGAGTTAAAAGGAACTTTGACAAAAATAGACAGTGAAGTTCTTATAACAGGAGATACAACAATAGAAAAAAATATAATAGTTTCAAATAATGCAACAATAAATGGAAGTATGAAAGCTGAAAAAGGTTTTGAAACTAATAAGGCAACATTAAAAAATGGAAAATTAGATGTTGAATCTATTGACTATAAGGAGATGACTAAGAAATGAGTATATTAAATAGATTAACAAAAGACTTTTTGAATAATTTTACTACATTTGATTTTTCAAGTAATTTAGGAAGTTATGGAGATATTACTTTTACTGTTGCTCGTGGAAATGTTCTAACTCCTGATGCTATTGATTTAAGTATCTCATCTAAAACAGAAGATCATGACAATCTTGGAGAAGCTCCTTATACAGAGTTTATTCGTAGAAATTTAAGAACTATTTCTTTAAATATTAAGTTAGTTTATACACTGACTAATATAAATGAAGCCTTATTAAAATTAGAAAAAATCTGTGAAAATGGAGAGTATTATCCACTTATTTTAGGAAATAAACCTTTATCAAAATATGGATTTATGTTAACAGGCTTTAAACAAGGAATAAAGAGTACAAACTCAAATGGAGAGTTAGAAGTTGTAAACTGTTCTTTAACTTTAAAAGAATATATTCCAAAATTAGATAGACTTCTTTTACCAGCTACTAATAATTTAACTACGGAAAATAGAAGAAATAATAGTAGTGGAAAAAACAAGAAGAAAAATAAAAAAGTATTAAAGAAAAAATCTAAAAAGAATGTTTATTCAAAAGATAAAAATGAAAAAAAATGGCTACATGGATTAATTGAAGATGATTTAAGAGGATATTAATAGGAGGAAATTATGATAGTTTCAAATAAGACTATTCCTCAACATCCAAAATTAATGGAATTGTATATTCTGTTAAATACGAAAAGAGGAACAGTACCACTCCACAGAGATTTAGGAATAGATAACAGAATGATTGATAGACCAATTACAGTAATAAAAAATAGTATTTTTAATGACTTACAAATTCAAGTTAGTAAGTATATAAAAGGTCTTACATTAAATAATGTTGAATGTAAAGCTACTGAAAATGGACTTGAAATTGAATGTGAGGTTGAAATAGATGAAAGAATTTAATTTAATAGACTCTAATCCTGAAACAATTTTAGCTGATGCTTTAAGATTTCATGAAGAAATTACTGGAGAAAGATTAGAACTTTGTACAAAAGAAGCATATTTATACTCAACAGTTGCAGCATTATTATCAAATATAAAGGCAAATATGAATGATGTAGCAAAACAAAACTTCTTAAAATATTCAAGAGAAGAAAGATTAGACTTGAAAGGCAATTTTTATGGAGAAAGAGGAGCTAGATTAAAGGCTAACAAAGCAAGAACTACAATTAGATGTCATATTTCATCAGTTGTAGCAAAAGATGTTGTTATTGCAAAAGGTACAAGATTTCTTTATAAAAATTATATGTTTTATACAGAACAAGAGTACAAAATTAGAAGTGGAGAAACTTATGTTGATGTGATAGTTGTTGCTGAAATTGCTGGTAATTTAGGAAAAATACTAGCTGGTGAAATCAAAGAAATTGTTGATAGATACGAGTATATGAAAGAAATAACTAATATTACAGATGTAACAGGTGGTAGAGAAGAAGAGGAAGATGAAGAGTATAGAAATAGATTAGAACTTATACCTGAATCATTTACTACAGGTGGTTCAGAAGGCTCTTATGAATATTGGGTTAAGAAATCATCTAACCTAGTTACGGATGTCTTTATAAACAGTCCTAAACCTAATTATATTGATATTTATGTTGTGAATGGTTTGGAACATATATCACAAGAAGAAAAAACAAAAATAAAAAATTATATAGTTGAGAATAAAAATATTAAAGTTTTAAATGACCAGATAGAAATTAAAGACCCAATATTTCACAATTATAATATTGATTTAGATTACTGGGTTTATGATAGTTCGCTAGTATCGAAATCGGAGATAGAAAAAGAGCTGACAAATTCATTAGAACAGTATACTAAATCTTTTAAAATGGGAGAAAGTATAAATTTACAAGATATTATAGATATTTCTAAAAATGTTGAAGGGGTAAGAAGAGTTGAAATAAAATCACCTCAAACTTATAAAGGACAAAAATTTTATTTAGCAAAATGTGGAACTATAAATATTTCTTACAAAGGAGCAGAGTCAAGATGAAAGAGCAAAATTTTATATATGATGTAACGAACATAAGAGACCTTGCTCCTGATATTTTAAAAGATGATAAGCAATATAAAGTTATATTAACTGTTATAGATGCACTTATCTCAAAACACATTGTTGCTAATATAGAATATTTAGAGTTTCTTGAAAGAATAGATACTATGACAGAAAAAGAGATAGATATGCTTGCAAAAGAATTAAGTGTAGATTTTTATGATTTTTCTATGTCTATTGAGGAAAAAAGAAAAGCATGTAAATTATCTTTTCAAATCCATTCAATTAAGGGAACAAATAAGGCTATTCAAGATGTTTTAAATATCTTTTATGAAAAAGCTAATATATTGGAATTTCCAGAATTTAATGGGGATAATGGAACATTCAAAATAGAAATTATGGGAACAACTAAAAATAACCTAGATATTATGATAGATAGAGTGGAAAAAACAAAAAAGAAATCACAACATTTAACAGGAATTACTTTTAAAAATAACTCTGTATCTCCTTTATATATGGCAACACATATGAGATATGGAACAAAAGTAATACTATATCCACAACCAAGTTACTTCTATCTTAATAATCTAAATTTGGTAAATAAAAACGGAAAATATACTTTAGAAAAAAGAGGTGAAAGAAATGGCTGATTTTAATAGTCACATCATTACAAATGCTGGAAGAAACCTTTTAGCAAGAGCATTAGCAGGGGAAGGTAAAGTTCTATTTACCAAGGCAGCATTTGGAGATCAAAAACATTCAGGAAATTTAAGAGAAGTAACTGAATTAAAAAATAAAAAACTTGATTTAAATGTAATGAATATAAGAAATGATAATGGTACTGCTGTCTTAACAGTGCAAATATCAAATCAAAATGTAGATCAATCTTTTCAAACTGAAGAATTTGGAGTTTATGCAAAAATAGAGGGTGATGCAACAGAAATTCTTTATTCATATACAACAGCTGTATCTGCTGATACTTTTCCAAATAATAGATTAGGAAAAACATATGAATCTATTCAAGATATCTATATGGCTATTTCAAGTGATATAGAAGCTGAAATATATGTAAGAGATGGTGTTATTTATTTAACAAGAGATATTGCTAATCAAGTTTATACAGAAACAGGATTAATAGCTGTTGGTACTTTAAAAGGAAGAAATAACTTAGAAGCAGATAAACAATACCTGGCAGATAATGGACATTGGTATAAAAATATTGGTGGAAATAGAACTTGGGAAGCAACATCAGGAACTCCTGATGAACAATTAATTCCAATAACTTGGAAATACTTATATGAAAGTCTTAATAATAAAGAAAATCAATTAATACAAAATATTAATGGAATTTTAGGACAAAATAATGGAGAGTTTCCTGTTGAACAGGCAGTGGCAGGAAATATATATTATTTTCCAAGAAATCAAAAATATTACTATTGTTTAAAAAGCCAAACTAGTAGAGTGAGTGTTCCAAATGCAGACTTTGAAGAATTATCTATTTATCAAAATCGGAAGAAATTGGAAAATTTCATTAAAGTTAAAAATAATAAAATATTTACAATAGGCAATATTTGTATAGAAACTATAAACTGTACCCCTAATATAGCAGGGGTTAGAACTGTAAAAATTGAGAGTGACTTTAAAAATATATTTAGTATATTTCTAACTGGATATATCACTGAAGGACAAAATGCTGAACATCTTATGAGACAGGTAGTTCATGATTATTATTCTAAAATAATAGCAACTAAACAAGTTAGATTATATGCTGCAGGAAACCAGTCTATAGAACTAACTATAATAGGAACTATTTAAAGATTTTAATTCCTTAAGAGTATAAAGAAATCAACTTTGCAAATACCATTTTGGATATTTCCACTAGTTGCATCTAGAGTAGAAAAGTCTAAATTATCTCCACTATGTATAACTGCAACAGAACAATTATCTTTTTTAGCAGTAGCCATAACTATAGAATTTTTAAAACTAAAACCATTAGCTATTAATGTTTTTGAGGCAGTAGCTCCTTTAGTTTCTAAAGAACCTATAACAATTTTTCTATTTAAAATTGTTAAAACATCATAATCAGTTTTATATTCAATTTTATACAGATTTTCCACAGTGGAAAATCTCTCAAGAAAGTCAAAGATGCTATTATACAATGGAGGCTCTTTAGTTCCAAACAATTCTATTTCTGCTAATCTTGAAGAATGGGATTACTTTACCTTTGGAATAGGAAGTGCAGTTTTTAATGGTAAAGATCGAATAGCCTTTTTTGTAAAAAATGTCTTTCAATATGGTGGTGAAATAATGAGATTCCAAGGAATAGAATTAAAATATAATGTTTCTAATAAAACTCTTAAAGTCATTAACAATGGTGGAAATCTATACTATATTGAACAACATTCTAGTTTAATTTAAACTCTTGCTATTATTAAATAAGAAACTGTGCCTCTTCCACTTGAAGCTATATTTGACTTTATTGAAAGTGTTGTTGGAGATGTCATTAATGCTGAAACTGTTGTATTAGTCAAATTCAGATTAATTTCTCTCCAAGAACAAATAACATTTGCATTTTCCCAGTTTTTGATACTTTCTCTAATTTCAAAATTTTGAATTGAATTTGTTCCAAAAATATAGTTAAAACTTCCATAAACAATAATCCTATTAAATAACTCAAAATATCCACCATTTTGAGCTCCATAGGTATCAGTTTTGATTAAATTTTCCACTGTGGAAAATTTATTTACAAATACAGTTGAATTAGCAACTAAAATAACTAAAAGTACAAATATTCCAGAATTAAAAAATTATAAATTTTGGCTTGTAGACATAAGTATTTCCATTCATCTTAATGGAATAAGTCATCAAAAATATACTTTTACAGCAACCTCAGCTGTTGGATTTTTCTATAATGATAATTTTCATACCCTTGGAAAATATGCTGTTCAAATTGATACAAATGGTAATATAACACTAACTGGTGAAGCTGTCCAAAATGGTTATATTAAAGTTAGTATTTATGGAATATACTAAAATCTTATTTTAAAAAAGTTGTTAATTGTCCCATAAATGTATTTTTTAATGGTAATTGACTATCAGTAGACTGGACTGTTAAAACATTATTAACTAATGTAAATTGTCCACTACTTCCATTATTTCCAGTTATAGATGATGCTGTATTGTGACAATTTAATGGTAAATTACATTTATACTCAATTCCATATTTTAGTGTTTCTATTAAATAGGTATATGCAGCTATAAGAATTAAGTCACCATACTGAAATATAGTAAATTTAACACCAGTAGGGGTTGAAAAAAATTCCTGAATTTTAAAAGTTGACAAATTTTCCAACAGTGGAAAATTTACAAAGATATGAGGTACTAGATAAATCATCTGAAACCAATTACACAACTTTAAGCTTTAGTAAAATTGGACTCATTGGACATGTTTTTGTAGATATACCAGCTGCGATTTCAAAATCATTAAGAGAAGGTACACTACTTTTTACTTTTCCAGATGGATATAGACCAAAATCATTTAACTTAAAACTTATAATATCTCATTTTTCTGGACAAACAGCAAGAACTAGATATGATGCTTCTACAGGTAAAGTTTACATGCTTTCACCTTTAAATATTACTGAAAGTATGTATTTAGATACAATGTATATTTTAGAAAGTTAATTATATATTTGTAAACTTCTAAGATAAAAACTATGGCTAGAATCCCCTGTTGATTTTAATTGTATGTTATTACCAATTATTCTAATATATGCACCACTATATCCAAATCCTGGTGTTGAGTTTATTAAAAAATAATAACCTTTCTCAAATTTTAAATTATCTATATGAAAACTGTAATTTAGACTTTTATCTCCAAGAATATTAAATACAACGATATTTATATATTTATCTGAAATATCTATAATTCCTATATTTTGCCACTGTTGATTTATAAGTATTTTTATATTTCCACTGTCATATTTTAGATTATTAATTTTAAATAAATTTTCCATTATTTTAAGAATTGTATAATTAACTTATCAAAAATAGGAGGTTTAATTATGCAATTAATGATTTTAGAAAATCTAAAAAAAGAAAATGTGGAAATTTATTTGGAGTATTTAAATAGTTGTAGAAGTAGTAATTGGGAAACTTGGGAAACAACTTATAAAACATATTGTAATAATTTTAAGTTATTTCTAGTGTGGTTTCAAAAGTCTTATAAAAACAGGCTTTTATTAAGTAAAGACACTTTATTAGAAATGCCTGGCATAATAGAAAATTATAGAAATTATTGTAGGAATTTAGGAAATAGTAAAAGAACTTTAATGAATAAGACCACTGCAATATCAACATTCTATGCCTGGTGTGTTAGAAGAAATAAAATCAAATATCATCCATTTTCAGAGAAATTGGATAGATTAAGATTTACAGAAAGAGATAAGATAAGGAATAGCTATTTTTTAACAACAGAGCAAATACTGACTGTTCGTTTATATATGCAGGTTGAAACTAAAAAATATGATTTACAAGATAGAATTTTATGGGAACTATTTTTAGATAGTGCCTGTAGGATATCAGCAATTCAAAACTTAAAATTAGAGCAATTAGACTTGGAAAATGGATACTTTACAGATGTTAAAGAAAAAGAAGGTTATATAGTAAATGCTTTCTTTTTTCAAAAATGTAAAGATTTAATAAAAGAATGGTTAGAGTACAGAGAAAATAAAGAAATAAAAAGTGAATGGCTTTTTATTACAAAATATAAGAATACATATAAGCTAATGACACAAGGAGCTATTCGTGGAAGAATTAAAAAGTTAGGAAAAATTTTAGGAATAGAGGATCTATATCCTCATACATTAAGAAAAACAGCTATAAATCTTATTAATAATCTTGCTGGATTAGGATTAGCAAGTAGTTATGCAAATCATAGTAGCAGTGGGGTTACAAGTAAGCATTATATACAAAAAACAAGTGCTACTGAAATAAGAAATACTCTTATTGTAGCAAGAAAAAAACTAGGTATTTTTTAGCAAAAAAGTATAGAGATTTTCAAATTTATTCAAATTTTTATGATTAAAAATGTATTTTTGAGAGCTTTTTATATAAAATTCTTAGATTTTATATTTAAGAAAAATTATAAAAATATGCTCAAAACTACAAAATTAAACCTTAAATTCTTTATAAATTTGAAAATCTATTCAAAATTGAAAGGAGAAAATTATGTTCTACATATATACAAAAGAAAAAATAGCAAAAGTAAAATTTACTGTAAATTTAACAGCTAAGGAAGTAAAAGAGTTTATGGGAAATAATTTATTTTTAGATTATCCTGAATTAAACAAAGATGATTATATAGTTGTTGAAAGTAATGAAGTTTTTAAGCATCCAACTTATGATAGTATAACTAATACTATAAGAGAAATGACTAGAAATGAACTTATAGAAGAGGATATAGAAATTTCACTTGCTCCAGGAGAATATATAGAAAATAAAAAATTAAAGTCTATTCCACAACCAAGTATTTACCATACTTGGAATACTGGAACGCATAATTGGGATATAAATATGGAAGATGTTAAAAGAACTTTCAGACACAAGTTCAGAGAAATTCTGTTGGAAAAGATGTTTGGTTCTTATGAGCATAATGGTAAGATTTTCCAAATGAAAGAATATGATGAAATTAATTTTATGCGTGTAAAAATGGCATTAGACATTGCTGGAGAAACAGAAGACTATAGTGTCATTCAACAAGCCTTAGTAACATTGGGAATACCAATAACTGAAGAACTTGAAGAAAAAATAAAAGGTGCAATGAAAGTTGGAAAGCTAAAAAATCTTTTAAAAACTTTAACAACTCCTTGGAGATTAAAAGATAATTCTGTTGTAGATATACCTCTTGGAGAATTAAATTTAATTTATTTTTCTTGGATACTAAGAGTTATAACTGCACAAAACAAATACACTGCTATAACAAAAAAAATATTAAAAGTTAAAACTGTTGAAGAAATAGAAGCTATTAAATGGGAATAAAAAGAAAAGAGGTAAAATATGAAAAAATTCGCACTAGTGATTGGACATAATCCAAGAGGAAAAGGGGCATACAGTAAATATCTAAATTTATCTGAATATGAATACTGGAGAGATGTCTGTGATGAGATAAATAACTTAGATGATAATATTGATATTTACTCAAGAAAAGCTGAACAAAATTACATTCAAGAAATGAAACCTGTTGTTGATGAAATTAATAAGCATAATTATGAATTAGCATTAGAATTACATTTTAATGCTGCTTCTCCACAAGCAAATGGATGTGAAAGTTTAGTTTATTTTAAGAATGAACAAGCTAAAAAATATGCTGAACTTTTTATGAAAAAATTAAAAACTGAGTATGGAAGTAATATAAGAAAAGAATGGAACAAATTAAAAGAAAAGAAAATAGATAAAAATGGTAAGGACGTAATGATAGAAAAGACAGTAGAAACAGAGGGGATAATCCTCATTACTGATTCCAAAACGAGAGGAGGTTATGGAATATGCAATACAAATTGTACTTATGTTTTGGTTGAATCCTTCTTCGGAACTAACGAAGAAGCAAGTAAATTTAAAGATGTAAGAAAAATGGCACATTTTATAGTTGATTTTATAAATAGTATTAAAATTTAGGAGGTTTTTAATTATGGATAAAAAATTAATATGGCAAGTTTTAGGATATATATTTTCAGTAGTTACTTATATTGCATTAACTTGGAGATATAAAGGAAAGGAAGAAGCAACAACTGAAGTAAGAAATGAGGTAATGAAACAAGAATTAGCTATACAAGGAAAAGGTTTAGGAGAACTTAAAAAGAAAGCAGTTCAAGAATTTGTTTCTAAATTACCACCTCATGTAAGAATTTTTATTAATGAAAATACAATAGAAGCAGTAGTAAAAGAACTACAACCAATTTTTAAAAAATTAAAAGAGGGGAAAGATAATGGAAATAACAAAACTAGTGACACATCCACTTTATGATGGAAAAAGACATGAGTTATTTCAGGATTATATTTATGAAGTTAATGGGTACAGGATTACTGTACCCAAAGGCTTTATTACAGATTTAGCTTCTGTTCCTCGTTCATTTTGGACTATATTCCCTCCATTTGGAAAATATACTCCAGCTGCTGTTATTCATGATTTTCTTTACAGTGAACACAATACAACAGGAATAAATAGAACTTTAGCTGATAAAATTTTCCTACATATTATGAGAGAATTGAATGTGGGATTTTTAAAAAGAAAGGCTATGTATAGAGCTGTAAGGCTATTTGGAGAAATTTCCTGGAAAAAGAAAAAAAATAATGAAGGCTATAAAGATAAGGCAGTAATAGATAAAACAGATGAAGCTATATCTTATTATAGTCATTGGAAAAAGATACTTAAATTGTAATTAGGGGTTGGTATAGTGGGGACATTCATGATAAAAGTTGGAGCATTTATAGTAAAAATGTGGGCATATTTTATTGCTTTTTTAATTTGGCTTATTGGTGGATTTGATACCTTAGCAAAGGTTTTAATGGGGCTAATGTTAATTGATTATGCATCAGGAGTATATGCTGGATATAAGTTAAAGAATCTAAATTCAAAAAGAGCATATAAAGGAATAGAAAAGAAGTTATGGATTTTAGCTTTATTATGTGGAGCATCTTTAATGCACAGATTAGTTCCAGGTATTGGTTTTAGAAATTTAGTTGGAATATTTTATTGTGCAACTGAATTATTAAGTATTGTAGAAAATGCTGCTAAAGCAGGAGTACCTGTCCCTAAGAAATTAAAAAAAGCATTAGAACAATTGAAAGATGAAGATAGAGAAAAGAAAGAATAAAAGGACAGTTCAACTCTGTCCTTTTTTAATAAAAAAAACTTTAAAGGTTCAAAAAAATATCTTGACTTTTTTGAACCTTTAAAGTATAATAGATATATAAGGAGGTGAGGAAATGTCAACTTTGAAGGAGGTATTGGAGATAATCTTTTACATCTTATCTATCATTGTTCTTATCAAGCAATTGAGAAAATAGTGAGAAATAAGATGTAATGAGAGAAAGGAGGTTTGAGAGTGATTTCACTCCTCCAATCTCCCTTACCTTCCTTTAAAAAATTAAAAACTAGGAGGGATACAATGGAAGTATTAAGAGCTATAAATGATATATTACAACCTATCACATTAATACTTGTGATAATAGTATTAATAAAACTAAATAAAAAGAAATAAGCCCTCTTAGTTAAACTAAGAAGGCTTGAAAACGTCAACTTTGAATTTGTAATTTATTATAACATTTATATCAATTAAAATCAAGGAGGAAAAATGAAAGGTATAAAAAAGATGGGAAGACCTCCTGCAAAAGACCCTATTAGCTATAGTATAAAAATAGGATTAAATAAAGAACTTTATGAAAAAGTCCTTGAATACAATGAAAAGACAGGAAATTCAATAGCTGAAACAGTAAGAGAAGCATTAAAAATATTGTTGAAAAAATAAGGAGGAGTAAAATGGAAAAATTAGAAATTAAATTAGTAAACAATTTTATATGTGATGTAGCAAGATTTATAGAACATAAGGATAATAAAGAAAGTGGCTATAGAAAGCATCCAATGAGAGATTTTAATTGGGACTTTATAGATGATAGTAGTATTTTTGACAATGAAATCTTTAAGTATATAAGAAGTTTTAATTTTGAAATAAAATTATTAAAAGAAAGATTATTAGATAAAGAAAAAACTAGAAATGAAAAAACTGAACATTGGTATCATGTAAGTGATATTTGTATAAAGTATTTAATAGAAATATATAAAATAATGAAAAAAACAGAAAATTTCAATATTTTTCACGGATTTAAAGATATAGTAGAAGATTGTTATCAAACTATTTTAAAAGATTTATATGATTATAATAAAAATGATAATACTTTATATATCAATGATATTAAAATTTTAGAATTTTTAGATGATATTTCTTCTGAAAATATGCCTGAAAACTTAAAAGAAATAGCAAATGACTTAGGAAGAGAATTAGATACAAATAATAAAGATTCCTTAAAAGAAATAGCAGACATAATTCGTGAAGATGATGAAAATTTTAGAATAGGGTTACATTGGGAAAATCTCTCAGAAGCAAGAAAATTAGCTTTTGAAATATAAAAAGTGCTTTACTATAAAAAATGAACTTTAAACATAAAATGTACTCTAAAAAGAGAATAAAATTTTATGGAGGTAAAAAATGGAATTAAAAGAATTTAGTACAGCAGTAGGAACAGTATTAGGGTATTATAAAGAAAGGGTTAAGAACTTAAAAGGTATTACAGATATAGATAATGCCTTAAAAGAAATTGGAAGAACTAAAGAAGTAAAAAGAGCAAAAGAATTAATTTATAATATTACTATGTCAAATAGTAATATAGAACTTGAAGACAGGATAAGAAGAAATATAAGTGATATAATGTTATTTGAAGCAAAAGAAGAGTTAGATGGGAATTTAATGCTAGGATATTATTATAAGGAACAAGCATAGAAGCAGGATCTTATTCCTGCTTTTTTATTTATAATTGAAAAATAAAAAAAGATATAAAAATATCTTGCGTTTTTCTAAATATATAAAGTATAATAAACATATAATAGTTAAACTTAACAACTTAAGATATTAGCGTGAGTGAAAGAAGGATGAATATTAAAAGATTATAATAAACAAAAAATAACGATAGCTACAAAAAAAGATTAAAAAAATAAAAATTATCAAAAAGTGTATAATATAATGCAGTTCAAATCCCTCTCTCACCGCCATAAAATAAAATTTTAGTTATCTTACAATAAGATAACTTTTTTTATTTATGATTAGAAATTTTTGAAAAAATTTTCTTTTTTTCATTTTTTAATTCAGAAATTTCTTCAAATGAAGCTTTTCTATTTTCCATCATTTTTATTAAAAGTTGCCATTTTTCTTCAAATTTTTTTATTTCTTCTTTTTTCCATTTATAAGAAAATTCTTTTTCTAAAATAATTTTTGGACTAATATCAGGACTTTCTTTATAATTATACAAAAGATTATTTTCTCTGTCAAAAAGCTTTATATTCTGAACCTCCCACGACTGGGCATTATCTCTCCTTAACAAGTTAAGGAGCTTAGCCAAGTGTCGCAGGGTTCTTGGGTAATAGTTGCTTCTGTTAGCCAACTAAATTTACCAAGCTATCCCCATAGTTCCTACGGTTCATATATTTTTATTTAAGCACTTATACCTAATATCCTTAGTCCTTCTTTTAATATGTTTTTTGCTGCATTTATATCTCTATTATGTACAGCTTTACATACTGGACAAGTCCATTCTCTTATACTTAAATCTTTTACTTCTTCATTCTTATTTCCACAACAATTACATATTTGACTACTTGCAAAAAATTTATCTACTTTTACTATTGTTCTTCCATGCCATTTTGCTTTGTATTCTAGCATTCTATTAAATTCACTCCATGATACATCTACAATATTTCTTGCTAATTTATGATTTCTTACCATATTTTTTACTTGTAAATCTTCCATACAGATAATATCATATTCTTTTATTAGCATTGTTGATAACTTTTGCAGAAAATCTTCTCTTTGATTTGATATCTTTTCAAATAATCTTGCTACTTTTATCCTAGCTTTATTTCTATTTGAACTACCCTTTGGTTTTCGTGATAGTTTTCTTTGTAATATTGCTAGTTTATTCAAAGATTTTTGTAAATATTTTGGATTTTCTATTGAGATTTCATCACTGGTAAGCGCAAAGTTTTTTATACCTAAATCTATTCCAACATTTTTATTTGTACTTTTTAACTTTTCTGCTTCTACATCTGTACAACATAGAGATATATAATATTTTCCACTAGGTGCTTGTGTTATTGTTGCATTTATTATTCTTCCTTGTGGTTTCATTTTATCTCTTATTTTTAGTTTTCCTAACTTAGGTACTTTTATCCATTTATCTAAAAACTCTATATTATTATTAGTATAATTAGTTCTGTATGATTTTCTATTATCTTTCTTAGATTTAAACTTTGGATAACCCTTTCCACTAAAAAAGTTCTTATAGGCTTTATCTAAATCTTTTAAAGAATTTTGTAAAGAAAATTTATCTACATCTTTTAACCATTCTTTATCTTTCTTTAAAACTGTTAATTCTTTACTACACTCACTATATGACATAGACTTTTTCTCTGCCTTATATAACTTCTGTTTTAAATCTAAAAAATGATTATAGACATATCTTACACAACCAAAAGTACTATTTAATATTTTTATTTGAGTTTTAGTTGGATAAAATCTAAACTTATATGCTTTTTCCATG